>Ga0172379_10000100_pt1 | contig 223197 bp, 221 predicted proteins | sample GrowelOW334metaG_FD_119756 | JGI IMG/M metagenome (GOLD analysis project Ga0172379, IMG submission 119756) | Groundwater microbial communities from an aquifer near a municipal landfill in Southern Ontario, Canada - Groundwater well OW334 metaG | ecosystem: Environmental > Aquatic > Deep...
AGAAAAGGAGGATGTCAGACGTACGCTCGCAGTAACCGCCAAAGAAAAAGAGGGTGTCAGAAACAAATTGGTGGTGACGGCCAAAAAATTAGCTGCAACCGCCAAGGAAGCGGAAAGCGTTAGAAGTAAACTCGCGGTGACCGCCAAAAAACTAGCGGTAACTGCTAAAGAAAAAGAAACTGTCAGAAACAAGTTGGTGGTGACGGCCAAAAAATTAGCTGCAACCGCCAAGGAAGCGGAAAACGTTAGAAGTAAACTCGCGGTGACCGCCAAAAAACTAGCCGTAACTGCTAAAGAGAAGGAGTATGTCAGAAACAAGCTAGTGGTGACTGCCAAAAAGCTAGCTGTGACTGCTAAAAAAACTAAATTAATAAATGAGGAATTACAAAAACTTGATGTAGCGAAAGATGAATTTGTCTCTATTGCCTCTCACCAACTCCGAACCCCTCTTACGGCTCTAAAAGGATACACGGGGATGCTTCTGGATGGAGATGCTGGACCAGTAAACGAAAAACAACACGAATATCTGACAGAGATAAAAAATGCGAATGATCGCATGATTAGCCTTATTACAGCTCTTCTAAATGTTTCCAGAGTTGATCTGGATGTTTTCATCGTTGAACCAGAGCCGATTGATTTCAAAAAGGTCGCGGAGGACGTCCTGAAAGATCTCCAAATGAAAATTGTAGAAAAAAAGCTAACAGTGGAAACTGCTTTTGAAAAAAATATCCCGATTATCAACGCTGATTTGAATATTGTCAGGATGGTTTTTCAGAATCTGTTGACCAATGCGTTAAAATATACGGCATCGGGAGGAAAAATTAATATCAGTATCAAAAAGGACGGAGCTAATATCCTTATTGCGGTCGCCGATACTGGCTATGGGATTCCCAAAAACGTACAATCAAAAATTTTTACTAAAATGTTCCGAGCCGACAATGCCCGCGTGAATGATCCCGACGGTACCGGCCTGGGATTATATATAATCAAATCAACGCTAGAAAAAACAGGGGGGAAAATTTGGTTTGAATCCACGGAAAACAAAGGGTCAACATTTTACGTTACCACCCCTATAGGAGGCATGAAGAAAAAAGAAGGTACAAAAAGGTTAGAATTAAAATAATAATATTATGGACATTCCACAAAAAAAGATATTGATTATCGAGGATGAGCTTTCTATCCTGAATGGCATCTCGGATAAATTTACACACGAAGGTTTTTTGGTAATCAAGGCGATTAATGGCCAAGATGGTTTAGATAAGGCGCTTAATGATCACCCCGACTTTATTATTGTCGATAATCTCATGCCTGGCACCGACGGTTTTTATTTCCTTGAAAAAATTCGCGCGGACAAATGGGGCAAAAATGCCCGAGTCGTTATGTGGACCAATTCTCACGACTCTACTACGATGTCTCGAGCAAAAAAGTTTGGAATACTCGATTTTATGATTAAGAGCGAATGGGAATATCGAGATGTCGTAAAAAAAGTAAATGAATTTCTAGATGTCTAACTTCACTTTCTATTTCTGGCAATTTTATTAATTTTCAATAATATAAATATTATGGATACGCCAATAAAAAAAACTCACATTTTAATTATTGATGACGATGAGGTGATGCGTCGGCTTTATGGCAGCTTGCTCGGAAAAGCCGGATATGAAGTAATCTACTCTCCGGATTCAGTCCAGGGGCGTGAATTAGCCCGACGTTTTCACCCCGACCTTATCCTGATGGATATAGAGATGCCGGTAGAAAACGGCTTAACTGCTTCTCGCAGATTAAAGGAAGAACCTGAAACAGCTAATATCCCGATAGTCCTGCTTACCAACGCAGATCTATCAATCGAGGCTGAGAAATGGATGAAAGAAATTTCGATAACAGATTATATCCAAAAAGGTATCAGCAACGATGATTTTATTGAGCGAGTTGGAAAAATTATTGATAGAAGAACAGAAAAGAAGATTTAAGAATTCCAGACCTTAAGACTACAATAAAAAAAGATTCAGCATATGACTGAGTCTTTTTCCTTTTTATAATGTTAATGATATAATTTAATAGCATCTTAACTACTACAAAATATATGAAAATACCAAATAAACCCCAAATAATCATCGTAAACAAGGATGATGAAATCATCGGATATAAAACCAGAGATAATTTAAATAAAGAAGATATTTACCGCGTATCCGCCCTTTGGATCACTAATTCCCAAGGACAGATTCTTCTCGCTAAGCGCCATCATACTAAATCCCACAATCCCAACATGTGGGGACCGGCGGTCGCCGGAACGGTTGAAGAAGGCGAAACCTATGAAAGCAATATAATTAAAGAAGCCGAGGAAGAGATTGGATTAAAAAATATCCAGCCAAAGCTTGGCCCGAAGACAGAAACTAATGGCGAATATCATCATTTCACTCAATGGTATACGCTGAACATTGATAAAAATATCGATGAATTTAAGATTCAAGAGGATGAGGTTGGAGAGATCGGATGGCTGGCGCCAAAAGAGCTGAGAAGCCGATTACAGGAAAAACCGGAAGAATTTTTATCAAAAATGAAGGAATATCTAGAGTTATTTTCATCATAACTTCGAAGCCCTCTCCGAATCAAATATGGAATTAATCAAAACCATTCTAAACAGCTGGCAATTCAATACCATCCTGGCAGTAATTTTCGCGGTCTTATATGTCCAAACCTATAAGCTGGCTGTAAAAGATACCAAGAAAGAGGCGATCGCTACGATTATCTGGGAATTCCTAGGCGGATTAAGCGTTCTGCTATTACTGCCCTTTTTCTCCTTTAAATTTTCCATCGACCCGAAGGTAGCGCTATTGTTTCTTGCGGCCAATATATTCTATACGCTCAATGATCGAATCAAGACTACCGCCAGAAAAAATCTGGAAGTTTCCACCTTTTCGATAATAGATCAACTATCAAAAGTATTCCTGATAATTTACGGGATAGCCTTATTTCATAATCCGATAATCGCCACCAAGCTGATCGGAGGAGCCCTAATCATCTTGGGTAACATAGCTCTGTTTTACCACAAAAATAAATTAGTCATCAATAAGTACGTCTTGCTTTCTATCCTCGCTTCCTTCTTCATGGCGACAGCCTTGATTATTGATGTAGACATCTCAAAAAGATTTAATCTGCCCTTTTATGTCATGCTGACTCTGATGATTCCGGCGCTATTTAATTACGCCATTGAAAGATGTCCGCTAAAAGATATTACCAATGAATTTAATACTGAACGTAAAAAATATTACATCATTTCCGGCATCGCTTCCGGCCCGATGATATTTTTCACTATTCGCGCCCTGCAATTAGGGCAAGTGGCTTTCATAGCGCCGCTTTTAGCCACCGCCGTCTTATTAAATGTGCTCATCGCTTCAATTGTCCACAAGGAAAAAACCCACCTGATTAAAAAAATAATCTTGGCCGTCGTTATAATCACAGGCATATACCTGACTGTGATTTAAAATTTCCGCCCATTTCCCAATTTCCCAAATAATCCCACCAAAATTTTGGCAAATTTCAGATTTTAAGGCTACTAAAAAACAGACTCAACGAATGTTGGGTCTATTTTTATTAATGTGGGTAAACTAGAGAAAGCGAGCCGCTTATTTTTTTAACTTAACAGAAGCTAAAAAAGTAGCAATCGGCATAGATAAAATTACGCCGATACTGCCGACTAAAGTCCTGACTATTTCCGTGCTGACGATTTCTGTATTAATCAGTCTACTGAAAGTCAGTCCGGAATTTTGATTTATAATAAATAATAAAAGCAGAGGCAAGGCGGCGCCGGCGTAAGTTAGAAACAGAGTATTAACAATTGCGCCCAAATGAGTATTGCCAACTTTATAGGCTAATTGAAATACTTTTTTTGTCGATAAGCTCGAATTAGCTTCCCTGATTTGCTCGACCGCCTCAATCTGGCCGACGATAATATCGTCTAGGACTCCGATGGCGCCGATAATAAAGCCGGCCAACAATAAACCCTGGAAATTAATTTCAATATTGCCGGCGCCGATTAAAAAGGCGGCCTCTTCTTGCGCTAATCCCGATAATTTGGTTAATGTTGTAAAAATTACTGATAGTATCAGGGTTGCTGACAAAGAAATCAAAACTGATAAAACGGCAATATGAGATTTTTTCTTAAAGCCTTCCGTCAAATAAATTATTACTCCTAGAATAACCAAGCCGCCTATCAAGCTGATCAAAAAGGGGTCTCGGCCGTTTAATATTTGCGGCAGAATAAATTTAATGATGACTACAAAACTTAAGAATAAACTGATTAAAGCTTTAAATCCTTTTGATCTGCCGACCACTAAAACGGCTAAGACAAAAATAATAAATAAAATATAAAGATATCCGCTTCTGACAAAATCAACCACATAAAAGATATCTTGGCCGGATTCGTCCGTGTGCCCCTCAACATAGACTTTATCCCCGACTTTATAGAAATTAGCGTTAGCCACTTCAATATCAGATATGCCTTTATAAATCATGTCCTTATCTTTCCAAACGCCCTCTAGTCCCAAAAGTTTTAAATCCTGCTGCTTGAATTTAGTTCCATCTTCCCTAATTTTTTCTTTAACCTGCAAAACTTCTGTCACTTCGGACTTGAAATTTGTGTTTTCTTCTTTAATCTCATCGGCCCGAGACAAAAATGGAAACAGTAAAGCCGCCAAAGCTATCATTATATAAATTTTTTTATGCTTATTCATAAAAATTATTTTATGATCTTTATCGCCTTGCCGTTAATAAGAGCCTCGGCAATTTTCTTATAAGCGGAATAAAGGATCCGCTGATAGGTGCTGGGCGAGGTATTCATTTTTTCGGCCGCCTCTTTCTGATCTAGGCTATTTAAATGCCGCAGACGATACGACTCCATTTCCTCGATCGTCAATTCAACAATTTCCAGATCCCGCATGGGAACCCCCTGAGGTTTAAAATAAGTCACTCCGGGATTGAATTCTATTTTTCGGCCAAGTCTTGGTCTAGACATATATATTGAAAATTATAGTAAATTTGATATCATATCTCTATAAAAGAAGGCTACCCGGCCCCTTTTCTAAAGAGACCGGTTCCGCGCCTTCTTTTATTTTTGGCTTTTGAGAGCCTCTTTTTCCGCTTTGACCGCTTTGAGATCGGCGAGCAGAGCTTTTTCTTCCTCATCTAAAGCTTTCACTCGGTCTTCTGGAGATAAAGAAGGCTTAAAGCCATCCCCGCCCATCATCCGTCGCCCGCACCAAAACATTCTCTCTCCGTTGGCACAGCGCCCCAGGCTTCGTCCGGTTTGCGGTCCTTGGCTCTTCGGGCCCGTTCCATTCATTCTTGGCATACAATTATTGTTAGTATTCTTATAACAGCAATCCGACCTTTACTAATTGCCTATTATGAGTATATACCCATAATAATTAATGTCAACGGCTGCTCGCCCATTTCTTAATTTTAAAAACCAGTTCAACCGTTGTTGACATAATATCAAAAATATTATATATTCTAAATAGTAAATTACCAACTTAAAATGGAAACTAAAATGAAAAAAATTAAAAACATTTTAATTTTGACAGCCCTGTTGATTGTACCGCTATTTATTGGCTCGTCTTGCGAACCGACAGAAGAATGCGATGGACACGGAACTCTTTCTCTCACCAACGACAGCCATAGCACCGTACAAAGAATCATGATCAACGGCGTCAGTTATGGAACTCTCGATCCAGGAGAAGACAAGGACATCAAGTTGGTTCCTGGCGTCTATTCCTGGCAATTAGTGGGTATTAGCGGCGGCACTGGCTGCAGTGCGGCTACCGTCACTATCGTCGAATGCCAGACTCAAGGCTTCAGCTGCGGCGGCTAATTCGTAATTTTATTTTACACCCCCATTAATGGCTTAATGGGGGTTTTATTTAAAAAGATTTTTCTCACGCTCTTGTCAAACGAGAAATCTTTTGTTATTATCAGATTTGTAATAAAACTGGCTCATTTATATGGCCATTTTATTATAACGAGCGCCTATAGCTCAGTTGGTAGAGCAACAGCCTTTTAAGCTGATGGTCGCTGGTTCGAATCCAGCTGGGCGCACATAAAAGACAGGCTAACGCCTGTTTTTTTGTTATATTGCCTAACTATTTTTTGATACCGGGCTATTTATCCAAAGCCGGCTCGCACCGGCTTGCTAAAATTAGAAAAATCTTTTATATTGATTATGTCAGTTGCGCCGACTTAGCTCAGCTGGTAGAGCAGCCGCCTTGTAAGCGGCAGGTCGTCGGTCCGAGCCCGACAGTCGGCTCAGTCACATGAAAACTACCTTTATCTCAAAGATGTGGGTAGTTTTTATATAGTCATACCATCTTGTTCAGCAACAGTTGTTCTGTTATAATACAAGATATGCTGCAATCAAAAAATATTTACAAGTCAATCGCTAAATTGTATCTAAAGGACGGTTTATCCATGGCTCAAACGGCTGATAAACTTAAGCTATCCCCTTCTGCTATTAGATATTGGCTAGATAAAAATGGAACGAAAAGACGATCCCGGTCTGAAGCCACCAATAAATGGTATCTAACTAAATTTAACAAAAAACCCTTTCAACTAAAGCCCAAGCTTTCCGCTAGTGATGAAAATCTCAAAACAGCCGGAATAATGCTGTATTGGGGAGAAGGGGGGAAATCTGGAAATGTGGTTAAATTTACTAATAGCGACCCGGCCATGATCCGCTTATTCTTAAGATTCCTTAGAATCATATGTGGAATCGACGAGAATAGATTAAAAGCATTGATCCATATATACCCCGACCATGACGAAAAAGAGTTATTGTCAATTTGGATAGAAAAAACTGGAATACCAAAAGAACATTTTTATAAATCATATCTTCACGTAGGAAAACCGGGCACTTACAAAAATAAGTCTAAATATGGCACTCTGACCATCAACTACCCCGACAAACGACTATTAGGGATAATATTAGAATGGATTAATTATTACAAAAAATAATCTAAAAATCAGCCAAAAACCCATAAGAAAAAACGACCTTTGTCAACCGGACCTGGTTAATAAAACGTTGATAAAGAGTTGATAAAAAGTCATTGAAAAAATGATAAGCTTAAGCTAAGATAAGGATGAAGAAATCTTAGATATCGCTAATCAATAGGCTTAAATATTATGGCTACTAACGAAGAAAACTTAATCGGCAAAGTCCCGCCCCACAGCCTTGAAGCCGAAGAATCATTGCTCGGTTCCCTCTTGATCGATAAGGACGCGATCATTAAAGTCGCGGATACGATCATGCCGCAAGATTTCTATAAAGACGCGCACAGAATAATCTATGATGCGATCAAGGAGCTTTATGCCGCTCAGGAACCGATCGATATCATTACTCTTTCTAACCGCTTAGAGGACAAGAAGAAAATGACAGTCATCGGCGGACGTTCTTATTTAGCCCAATTATCGAATACCGTCGCGACTTCCGGAAATATCACTAACTACGCTAATATCATCCAGCGCAAAGCAACCTTGCGCCGTCTTCAGCAAGCCGCTGCCGAAATATCGTCAATGAGCTTCAACGAGGAAAGAGAGATAGACGAGATTCTCGACGAGACTGAGAAGAAAGTTTTCGGCGTCTCCCGCAAATACTTGAAAAATGCTTTCATGCCGATTGATAATCTTCTGACCGCCGCTTTCGATCGTATCGACGAACTCCATAAATACGGCGGCAAGCTTCGCGGTCTCTCGACCGGCTTCGCCGATCTGGATAATCTCCTGGCCGGACTGCAGAAATCCGATCTGGTTATCCTCGCCGCCCGCCCTTCCGTCGGCAAGACTTCTTTCGCGCTCGATATCGCCCGCCAAGCGGCCATCAAGAGCAAGGAGGGCGTCGGCATCTTCTCGCTCGAAATGAGCAAGGAGCAATTAGTCGACCGCATGCTCTGCGCCCAATCCAATATCAGCTTATGGAAGATGCGCACCGGCAATCTTTCCGATGAAGATTTCATGCGCTTGAACGACGGCATGGGCAAATTAGCTGAAGCGCCGATATATATCGACGACTCCGGAACTCTATCAATCATGGAAATAAGAGCCAAGGCTCGCCGCTTGCAGATGGAGAAAGGCTTGGGCCTCATCGTCATCGACTACTTGCAGCTGATGGAAGGTCGGGGAAAATACGGTGATAACCGCGTTCAGGAAATCGCCGAGATCAGTCGCGGCCTGAAAGCGATCGCTCGCGAATTAAATGTCCCTATCTTAGCTTTAGCCCAGTTATCCCGCGCCGTGGAAATGACTCATCCGGCCATCCCAAAACTTTCTCATCTGCGCGATTCCGGTTCTATTGAACAGGACGCCGACGTTGTCATGTTCATCTACCGCAAAGCGGCTGACCGCGGCTATAATACTAATGACCTGCCCCAAGACGAGCGCTATAAGGCGGAAATCCATATCGCCAAACACAGAAATGGCCCGACCGGAAAAGTAGATTTATTCTTCGATGAGAATACTGTCAGCTTCAAGAGCCTGGCCAAAATGCCGACCAATTCCGCTCCAGTGGAATTTTAAGGCGCGACGTGCTAAAATAATTAATCATTAACTAAGCAATAAATATGTTCAGCAAATTAAAACAATTCAAAGATCTGCGCAGCCAAGCGAAGACGATGCAGAGCGCCTTGGCTCAGGAAACCGTGACCGAAGAGAAGAACGGCGTAAAAATCGTCCTGAACGGCAATATGGAAGTGCTCGAGATAAAGCTTAACGGCGAACTGACTAAGAATGTCCAGGAAGAGACCGTTAAGACCTGCTTTAATGACGCCCTGAAACGCGCTCAAAGACTGATGGCTAAGAAGCTTCAGGACATGGGCGGCATTCCAGGATTAAACTAATGAAATATCCGGCCGCTCTCCAAACCTTGATAGATAAGCTATCCAGCCTGCCTAGTGTCGGTCCGAAAACGGCGGAGCGCTATGCTTTTTATTTATTGAAACAGAGCCAGGAAAAATTGAAGAGCTTCGGAGCGGCCGTCTCGGAGCTTCAGGACAAAATCACTGTCTGCCGCGAATGTTTGAGCATCTGCGAGACTGATCCCTGCCCGATCTGTTCCGACGCCTCGCGCCGCCAAGATATCCTCTGTATCGTCGAGAATATCCAAGACCTGATCGCTATCGAGGCGACTAAGCAATATGATGGCCGCTATTTCATTCTCGGCGGACTGATAAATACTATCAGCGGCATCGGTCCGGAAGATCTGAATATAGAAAAGCTATTGAAAAGAATAAAATCTGGAAACGTGAAAGAAATGATCCTCGCTCTCAATTTTACGATGGAAGGAGAGACCACCTCCATGTATCTTACCAAGATATTGAAAGACCATCTGAAGATAACCCGCCTAGCCAAAGGCTTGCCGGCCGGATCTGATCTAGAATATGCGGATGAATTGACGCTCGGCAGCGCCCTGAAATATCGCAGTGAAATATTAAAATAAAAAACTAACGAAAAGAAAGGGAAAAAAATGCTGACATTACCTATAGCCTTAGCCTTCCTAGCGGCTCTGGCGCTAGGAATAATGTGGTTCATTGGACTCTTTAATAAACGAGTTAATGGCCATGTCAATTTAATCGTTGGATTCGCCCGTACTTTGAAGATAGATAAAGAAAATGCCAGCCGATTACTGCCAAGACTTTGGCTCTTAATAAGGCTTTTGCCTCACAAGAGAGGGTTGATACTTCTCAAAATGCTAAAGAGAATAAGAATCAACCGACAAGAAAGGATGAATCGCCGCCGCGACCGGCGCCGCACCAGAAAGGCAAAAAGACAAAATTGGATACGGAAAATCCTAGACAGGACAAACAAAAAACCGCTCAAATAAGAAGCGGTTTTTATTTTAAGAAATCTTTGTTCTAGCGAATTAGGAAATCTTCAAAACCTTGAGAGCGGTAAACTGCTGACGATGGCCGACAGTCTTCTTGTATCTGGTCTTGTTCTTGTATTTAACGACGGTTACCTTCTTGCCCTTGGCGGTCTCAAGCACTTCCGCTTCGACTTTCTCGCCTAAAGACGGCTGACCCAATTCTAATTTCTCGCCATCAATGATTAAAAGGGTGTCCAATTTAACTTTCTGGCCGTTTTCAGCATCCAGTTTCTCTACTTTAATAGTGTCCCCCTCCTTGACTTTGTACTGTTTGCCGCCGGTTTTGATTACTGCAATTTTTGACATATTAGCGAATTTTTTTAATAAAAAATCAGATGTATCTCTGAACTAACATAATGATAGCAAATATTTGAAAAATGTCAACAAATGGGTTATAGTGAAGCTAAGATTAACTAATAAACAGGCTTTACAAATATGCCAAAATTCATTATTACCGGCGGGAACAAACTGAGTGGCGAGATCATTACTGGAGGCGCTAAAAATAATGCTCAGATAATGTTGCCAATTTCCCTGCTATCAGCTGGAACCATGAGCCTCCATAATATACCGCGAATTGACGGCGTCGAAAAATCTTTAGAATTATTAGCCGATTTAGGCGCTAAGATAGAAGATAATGGTAAAACTATTAAGATTAACGCCAGCCAAATCACTAAGACTGAATTAGACAAGAAAATTGCCGATAAATTCAGAACTTCAGTCATGTTTGTCGGACCTCTTTTAGCTCGCTTCGGCGAAGTAAAGTTCCCTCACCCAGGAGGCTGTGTTATTGGAGCGGCGGGACGGCCAATCGATCTCTTTCTTGAAGGATTTACCGCTTTGGGCGCTAAAGTTGAAGTCAAAAACAATTATTACGAAATTAAAGCCAAGCATCTGACCGGCTGCGACTTCTTTTTCACGACCGCAACGGTTACCGGCACTCAGAGTCTAATGTCTACCGCTTGTTTAGCTAAAGGAAAAACTATTCTAAGAAACTGCGCCATGGAACCGGAAGTTGAAGCGCTCGCCGACTATCTTAACTCGCAAGGAGCTAAAATTATCGGTGCGGGAACCCCCACTGTTACCATCGAGGGGGTAGAAAAATTAAGCGCTGGCGATTGCGAAATTATTCCCGATCGGATTGAGGCCGGATCTTTTGCCTTGATGGCCGCGGCGACTAATTCCGAAATAACTATCCAGCGCTGCAATCCTGAACATCTCTTGAACCTGCTGACTATCTTTGATAAAATCGGCGTTAATTATGAAAAAGGCGCCGACTGGATAAAGATGAAAAAATCTTCCGACATCCGTGCTTATGATATGAAGACTCATGAATACCCGGGTTTCTCGACTGACCTGCAGTCCCCCTATGTCGTGCTTATGACCCAGGCGCACGGCAATTCGCTCATCCAGGAAAATATCTATGACCGCCGCCTCATCTGGACGGATATGCTTTCGCAGATGGGCGCCAACGTCGTTATGTGCGACCCGCACCGCGTCGTCGTCAGCGGTCCGACTAAGCTTTATGGCAAGCGCCTGATCAGCCCGGATATCCGTGCTGGTATCGCGCTCGTCATCGCCGCGCTTATCGCCGAAGGACAGACAGAAATAGATAATATCTATCAGATTGACCGCGGTTACGAAAAACTCGACGAAAGGCTTAAAAAATTAGGCGCCGACATCCAACGCGTAGACTAGTCCTTATTTATGACCAAAAAAACTCGCGATTACATCTTTTATCTTTTCATCTTCTTTTTCGTGACTGGCACGATTTTGATATCTCTTTACGCCTCCGGCTATAAATTCAACTTGAGCTGGCCGCTCAAATTCAATCGCCTACTCATTAAGACCGGCATGATCGCTGTCGACACGGTTCCAAAGGGCGCAGTCATTTATTTAAACAACGATCCGCAATCTAATCTTTCTTTGAACCCTTTCAAGACAGAATATCTGATGACGGCCGCTAAAATAAAGAACGTCTTGCCAGGCGAATACACTCTGCGTCTGGAACGCGAAGGTTATTGGCCTTTCCAGAAAAAAATCTATGTCTCTTCCGGGCAAACGACGTTTGCGGAAGATATCAATCTGTTCCGCAATAATACCCCCTTGCTGCTGGCCGCCAGCAGCGAAGTAGAAGCGAAGCTGAGCGCTAGCCGGAAGTACCTTTATATCCCGCTACTGAGCAAGATGATAACTTTAAAAAATGGCGAAGAGAGAGTCCTGCCCGACCAGGGCGCTGACGCTACCTGGCTTAATAAAGCCGACAAGTTATTATCTTCAGGCAATATTTATGGCGTCAATCCGGCCGATGACGCTAATTATGAAAATCTTATCGGAGCGGAAGCGGAAAACTGGTATCTGGATGAAAATCAAAATCGCTTATACTACCAGAATAAAAACGCAATCAGTTATCTGAAATTATCCGATAAAACTAGCGCTTCAGCTCTTAGCGGAAATAATCTTGATACATATGAACCGCGCGGCGACAGTATCTTCTTTGTCGCTTCTGAATCGAATAGGGTTTCCGTCAACCGATATTCCATGTCTAGCCAGAAAATCGAGCAATCGCTCAGCTTGCCGGCGGTCGGCCAATACGAATTCAAGCGTGATAATACCAGTGCGCTAGATCTTTATGACAGCTTAAATAAAACTCTCTATATCCTGAATCCGGACAATATTCAAAACGGCGCTCAAACCATCAAGAACGTCATCAGCTGGCAATGGATTGACGCCGGCACTCTCTTATATAGCAATACTTGGGAAATATATCGCTTCAATCTGAAGACCGGGAGTTCTGATCTCCTAACGCGCGTCGGCGAAGAAATAATTGGACTGATCTGGAACGGAGATGGCAGCTACCTGATTTTCTCGACTGCCAATAGCTTGAACGCGCTCGACATGAAGATGAACGCCGCGACCAAGATCTTTCAAGCGGATAAGATTAGCGGAGTATCTATAGACGAGAAGAATAATCTCATCTATTTCTGGGCGAAGCGGGGGCAGGAATCGGGAATATATAAGATGATCCTGCAATAAATAGCGTAATGATAAATTAAAAAGAACCGGAAAGCCGGTTCTTTTTTTATTGAAAAAATATTTTCTCCTATTTAGCTAATTCATTGATCAATTTCTGCAAATTAACTCCAATCTCCTCGTCTTTTAGACCGAGTTTTATAGATGCTTTTAAGAAATTAAATTTATTACCGGTATCTAACCACTCACCTTCTATCTTTTTACCATAAAGGGGCTTATCCTGCTGGATCATCTCATCATAAGCGTCGGCCAAACGGATTTCTCCGGACTTGCCGCTCTTCATTTTCTTCAGAATATTAATGACATCCGGAGTAATGACGTTTATTCCGACTTGAACCAAATTGGATGGCGCTTCACTCATTTTCGGTTTTTCGACAAATTCTCTTACTTCATAAATACCATCGCCTAAATCGACCCCGCCCATCACGCCGAATTGACTGACTTCTTCCGGTTTGACTTCGGATAAACCAATAACTGTATCTCCATATTTTTCATAAACATCAATCACTTGCTTGACTGGAGAAATTTTCGCATCGTATAGAGTATCCCCAAACATTACTAAGACAGCTTCGTCTTCTCCAATTAGATGGGCGGCACATAAAACCGCATGGCCGTCTCCTAGCGGAATCGGCTGGCGCACATAAGAGAACTTCGCCAAATTTTCTATTTCCTTAACCTTCTTCAAAAGATCAAGCTTATTCTTTTCAACGAGAGTCTTCTCTAATTCAAAAGAATAATCAAAATGATCTTCTATCGCCCGCTTGCCGCGGCCAGTCACGAAGATTATTTCTTCGATACCGGCAGCTACGGCTTGTTCTACTAAATACTGAATAACCGGCTTATCTACTACCGTCAGCATCTCCTTGGGCTGGGCTTTGGTCGCCGGCAAAAAACGCGTGCCGAAGCCTGCGACCGGGAAGATAGCTTTTCTCACTTTTTGCATATTATTGATGATTATTAATTCTGCTTATATATTACCAGGTTTAAATTCTGATTCAAGCCCTGAATGAATTAAGAAGCCTTCTTAAGGCCGGCTTTAAAACCCCATTTCAAGAAATATTTCAACCAGGAATCGATATGCCGCCAAGCCATCCTGTCTAAGAACAGCGCGAGATACCAAGGATATTTAGCGCTGTCGCGCTGATGGTCATGAATGACTATTGCTTCGGGGTTATAGATCACTTTCAAACCTTTAGACCAGAACTGGCGCGCCAGATCAATATCCTCAAAATACATGAAATACCGTTCATCAAAGCGCGGCTGGAATACTTGGCCGCCAGGCAAAGAAATCTCTTTTTTAAACATGAGGCATGATCCCATCAGCCAATCTACCGGCGCGATAGAATTATGATCAAAATCATTCATGGTAAAACTATCGCACGCCTCTTTAAAATATTCCCCCAAAGAGGTCCGGCGCAAAAAAGGCATGAAAAAACGCGGAAAACGCGAACAGGAAGATTGCAGTGAACCGTCAGGATATAATAATTTCGGACCGACTAAGCCGACTTCCGGATTATTCTGCAGATAATTAAGCATGATCATCAGGGCCCTACTCTTAATGACTGTATCCGGATTCAAAACGAGCACATAAGGCGCGCTAACCGCTTCAATACCGAGATTATTGCCGCCGCCCATGCCGAGATTCTTTGGACTAACGATAAGCTTCAATCCCGGCCAGCGATTATTAACCTCGCTCAAGTCATCGCCGGAAGCATTATCCACAATAACTATTTCATATTGTAATCCGCTCATCTCTGCGCGATCAATAGACTCTAAGCAATCGGTCAGCTTGGCTTTGCTCTTATAATTAACGATGATTATTGATAAATCCATATTGAACGTTTTTTATTCTCGGTTAAATAATTTTTCTCGCTAAACTCCAGTACAGATTCATCAACGGATTGGCAATATATTTCAAGAGCGGATTAGCGATTTCCTGGAACTCGATCTTCCCGGCGAAATCGCGCGCTATCTCGGAAAAATCGACGACGCTGATTTTTTTAATCTCTTTCTTGGCCGCGCTAATCTTGAAATAAGTAGAAAGGCGGCCGAAATAACCCCAGATCTTCAGATACTCCTTGAACCAACCGCTAGCGAGGGCATAGAAAAACATGGTTATATCCATAAAAAATAACGGTAGCACGACGAGCCAGAATATCCGAGCCGGATAATAGATCATCAGAGTCAGATAGCGGTTGCGTTCCATATAATAGAGCATGCGGACGCTCCGAGAGAATTCATATTTATGGAAGATAACTGATTGCGGCGCGAGGATTATCTTATACCCAGCTAATCTAGCTTTCAAGCTCACTTCGATATCGTCATGATACATGTAGAATTCTTCATTATAGCCGCCGATCTTCTTAAAGACTTCAGACCGAATGATAAAGGAACAGCCGCTAGCATAACCTTTTATCTCCGGACAGCCGCTTATTTCCCTGTCTGGTTCGCCATAGCCGGAAGTAAAGCCGAAACCGAGGAAATGGATGATATTACCGAGGCTATTAAGGCGCGGACTCTTCTTTTCTTCGTCCGTGCGCGGAAATAACAATATCTTAGACTGCGCGATGCCAGCTTTCGGATTATTATCTAAAGCCTTAACCAATTCTGATAGCCAGGACAGCGTCATCTCCGTATCCATATTTGCCGTCACGAGATACTCGCAGCCGTCTTTTATCGCCTGATTCAAGCCGAGATTATTGGCGGCCGCATAATTTCCATCCGGACGAGTTAAAATCTGCGCTTCCGGATAATTAGTTTTCAGATATTGTAAAGTTTCTGGGGTAGACGCGTTATCTATTATATAAATATTTATAGACTCCAACTGATAATCCTGCCGACGCAAAGAATCGCGGCAAGCTTTCAAGAAGCGCTCCGCGTAATCTTTATAATTTATTAAGATAATTCCGACTTTTTTGGGCATAGATTCAGATTTTATTCATTTTTATTTTAGCGCCGCTTAATCGGCGCTTTTGTATTATACCTAAGTTGTGGGCCGGGCGTCGGTCGCGAGCGGAAACTTAACAATTCCTGCTCCGGGGTTCGATTCCCCGTCGGTCCACAACCGCTGAGCGATGTTGACTAAAAAATATCGCATGTTATAATAATATTAATTGTTAAGTTTCCGCTCAAATATCAGCGTCGACGAGAGTCAAATAAAGATCCCCGAAAAGGGGATTTTTATTTTACAAAAATCCTCATGAACGCAAGCGGACCTTCCATTATTTTCCAAGATATTTTCAAAATTATATACTCCCATCTCTTCTCCCATTTTTCAAAATATTTCAACATTGATTCGCTCACATACTTTTGCTTCTGGCCTAATTTCACTTGATTGAAGCTCGCGCCGACATAATCTAAGCATTCTGCCGCCGGCGTATACCAAACTTCGCCGCCCAGCTTATAAACTTCACGGCAAAAATCAACTTCTTCAAACCAAATAAAATACCGCTCGTCCAAAAACGGTTTATCCAACCCGCTGATCTTTTTATATTGCTCGTAATTTATCAAAAAAAATGCTCCGCGAATAGAATCGACTTTAGCGGCCTGATTATAATCAAACCTGGATTCTAAATATCCATTCACGACGCTCGGAAAAATATGCGGCACTTTCAAAACGATCATCAGCTGATCCCACAATCTAGGAAAACGGCGAACTTGCTTAACAATATCTCCCTTCTCATTAACTAGCTTGCAACCGCAAACTGTTGCCCGCTGATTATTCTCTGCCCAAGCTAAGATATTCTTCAAAGTATCTGGGCGAACGCGCATATCTGGATTAAGCAGGAGAACGAATTTCCCGGCCGCCGGCTTAATCGCCTGATTATTTGCCTTGGCAAAGCCTAGATTTTCTGAATTAGCTATCAAGCGTACATTCGGAAATTCTGCTGCCACCATAGTCGCGCTGCCGTCGCTAGAATTATTATCAACGACAAAAATATCAAACTTAAAATCACCCTCGGATTTATATAAGGCGGAGAGATTCTCCCTTAATTTATCTTTGACGTTCCAAGAAACGATGATAATTGATAAATCCATATTAACAAAATCTTATTAGCGACTAATCTTGATAAGCTTTAGTCTTTCTCCGGCGCCGCTGATAATCTTAATGTCGCTCTTAGCAGCTCCTAGTCCCTTGGCTAAATATTTTATCAGCTCTAAATTAGCTTTTCCTTTCTCCGGCACGGCCGCAACCGCTATTTTTAGAGTCCCGTCAGCCATTTCTTCCACAAATACAGTTTTCCCGGCTCCGGCCAATACTTTAATTCTCAAATAAATTTCTTTATTATCAGCCAAATTTTTACTATATTTTTCTAACATATTTACAATTTATAGTCAAACTTAAGACATCTGAAATATATCTATAGTTTAACCTCTTTTTAGGCTTTTTAAAAGCCCGGACGGAATAGAAAAACACATCTGTCAAGATTTATTTTATTTAAATAATAGGTTAAAATAATAGTGCTTTTAAACAATTAAACCTTAATCTTATGGCTGGGGAAAATGAGGTTAAAAAAGAGGTTTATCGTCGACCTTCATGGGATGAATATTTCATGAAAATAGTCGAAATGGTCGGAACGCGCGGCAATTGTGATCGCTTTCGCGGCGGTTGTGTCGTGACGCGCAACAAGCGCATAGTCGTGACCGGCTACAACGGCGCTCCTGCCGGTGCAGCTACCTGCGATGAAGTCGGCCATGAAATGCATACCGTAATTAATGAAGACGCTACCCAAAGCCGCCATTGCATCCGCACGACTCATGCTGAACAGAATGCGATTTGTGAGGCCGCTAGAATGGGAATCAGCTTAGAAGGCGGAACTTTGTACTGCCAGATGACTCCCTGCTATACCTGCGCTAAGATGCTAATCAATTCCGGAATTAAGCGCGTCGTTTGCGCCAAAGATTATCACGCCGGACAGAGGACTAAAGAGATCTTTAAAGAGACAGGAGTGGAATATTCTTTAGTGCATGACGAGATGACTAAATACGAAGATCAATAATCATAAAAAAAATATGAAAAAGTATCTTGATCTCTTAAAAGACGTCTGGGAAAATGGAAAAACTAAGGACGACCGGACCGGAACCGGAACGCGCAGCGTCTTCGGCCGCCAAGTCCATTATGACCTAAACGAAGGCTTCCCTTTACTCACGACCAAGAAGGTCCATCTGAAATCTATCATCTATGAATTATTATGGTTCTTGAAAGGTGATACTAATATAAAATACCTGAATGATAACGGCGTGACTATCTGGGACGAATGGGCCGATGAAAACGGCGACCTCGGACCGATATACGGCAAGCAATGGACTGCCTGGGAAGCAAAAGACGGCACAAAAATAAATCAGATCGCTGAAGTGATCGAAACTTTGAAACATAACCCGACCTCGCGCCGCATCATCGTGAGCGGCTGGAACGTCGGCGACCTGCGCAATCTTATCAGCGGCAAAAAAACCGCGCCGCCGCCTTGCCATACCATGTTCCAATTCTATGTTTCTCATGATAATAGATTATCCTGCCAATTATATCAGCGCAGCGCCGACCTATTCCTAGGCGTTCCCTTCAATATCGCTTCTTACGCGCTCCTGACCATGATGATCGCTCAAGTCTGCGACCTGAAGCTCGGAGAATTCGTCCATACTTTCGGCGATCTCCATATCTATAATAACCATTTCGAACAAGTCCAGACTCAGCTCGCCCGCACCCCGAAAACTCTGCCAAAAATGATCATCAACCCGCAAGTAAAGGACATCTTCGGCTTCAAATTCGAGGATTTCACTCTAGAGGGATATGATCCGGAACCGGGCATAAAAGCGCCGATAGCGATTTAATCACTAATTCTCAAAGACATGATTCCAGTCACTATGATGATGGCGATGACCGTTGACGGCAAGATCGCCAAAGACAAGACGCAGTTTGCCGATTGGACTAGCCGCGAAGACAAAAAACTTTTCGTGGAGATTTCTAAGGCTCACGGCGTGATTATGATGGGCGAAAATACTTTTAAGACTTTTCCCGCTCCTTTGAAAGACCGCCTGAACGTCGTCTTCTCTGAAACAGAGCATGAGCCGATTGAAGGCGTAAAATGGGTTAAGGGCGAACCCGAGAAAGTCCTAGAAGAATTAGAAGCCCTCGGTTATAAATCTGCCCTTCTAGGCGGCGGCTCGTTTCTTAATTCCCTTTTCTTAGAAAAAAAATTGATTTCTGAAATCATCCTGACAGTCGAACCGAAGATATTCGGTACCGGGCTCTCCTTATTCAATAAGGATTTGAATGCTAATTTAAAATTATTAGAAATTAAAAATCTAAACGACGATACCCTGATGCTGAAATATCGGGTCATCTACTAAATTATGTCCAAAATCATCCTCGGTTTCAGCGGCCTCATGGTCAGCGGCAAAGACACCTGCAAGACTTATGTGATGGAAAAATACGGCGCCAGCGGCCATCGCTATTCTACGATGCTCCGCGATATCTTGAATCGCCTGTACTTGCCGATCACTAGAGAGAATATGCAGGATCTTTCTTTAGATTTGAGAACTCGTTTCGGTAGTGACACTCTTGCTCGCGTCATCGCCGAAGACGTCAAGAATGATAATAACGAGATAATCATCGTCGAAGGCATCCGCCGCTTGCCGGATATCGTTTCTTTAAAGGATCTGCCTAATTTTTATCTAATCAGCCTGAATGTCGATCTTCCAGTGCGCTATCAGCGTCTAACTAACCGCCGCGAAAATGCAGATGATGCCACTAAGACTTTCGAGGAATTCGTCACCGACAACGGTCGCGAAGCCGAACAGGATATCCCCACAGTTATGGCAAAAGCTAAGTACCAGCTTAACAATAATGGAACTAAAGAAGAACTATACGCTCAGATAGATAAGATTATCGCCGATATTAAAAAATCCACTTAAAGGCTAAACCTCGTAAAGCTATGCAAGAAGCTTCAGGAAAATTCATCGTCATCGACGGCACCGACGGCAGCGGCAAAACGACGCAGCTGGAATTGCTTAAAGCCCGCTTAGAAGCGGAGGGGTATGTCGTGGCTATCGCTGATTTTCCTCAATACAATACCAAGTCGGCCGGACTGGTAGAAGAGTATCTCTCCGGCAAATACGGCCAGGCGGACGAGGTCAATTCTTATAAAGCCTCAATCTTCTATGCTGTCGATCGTTACGACGCCAGCTTCAAAATCAGAGAATGGCTCAAAGAAGGCAAGATTGTACTCGCCAATCGCTACACTAGCGCTAATATGGGCCATCAAGGCTGCAAGATCGAAAATCCTTTAGAAAGAAAGGTGTTTTTCAATTGGCTATATGACCTGGAATACAAGATTTTTGAGATTCCCCGCCCCGACTTGTCGATCATCCTGCATGTCGAATCAGAAATATCCCAGAAGCTCGCCAAAGCTCGCGCCCGCGAAGACTGGGCCGGAAAGAAAAATGATATCCACGAAGACAACCTCGATCACTTAAAGAAAGCGGAGCGCATCTACCTAGAAATCGCCAATAGCTTTCCGGATTTCAAGCTCATCAGCTGCACGCGTAATAACGAGATCTTAAGCCGCGAAGATATTGGCACGCTAGTCTGGCCCTCGGTTAAGAAGATTATCGCCGGCGAGAGCAAACAGGGCCAAGATTTTCAAGCGATTAGTAATATCATCGGCTCCAACCGCCAAATCGTGAATAACCGGGAAATAATCTTTGAGAAACACGAGACCATCGCTAAGCAAGATATCATAAAGCCGGAACCGATACTCGCTCCAACGAAACTGATAATTGAAAAAATAAATCCGCAAGCCAAACTGCCGCAGAAAGCGCATCCTGGCGATGCCGGTTATGACTTATACGCTAATGATTTCTATTCCATCCCTCCCTATAGCCAAGATCTCGTGGCGAGCGGAGTAAGAATGGTTATTCCCGAAGGTTATGCCGGCCTGATCTGGGACAAGAGCGGCGTCGCTTTCCGGGGCATCAAGACTATGGGCGGGGTGATTGATTCTAATTATCGCGGTGAGATAAAAGTTATCGTCAAGAATCTTAGCGAAGAGATGCTTAATATCGTTCCGGGACAAAAAATAGCCCAGATACTCATCCAGCCTATCTTAGACTTAGAGATAAGCGAAGAGAAGATTGATGATACGACCGAGCGCCAGGCCATGGGTTTCGGCAGTTCGGGCTTATTCTAAAGACTGCTTTATCCTAAAAGCTAGTTGAAAAAATATGAAATACGACGCTATCATCGGCCTGGAAATCCATGCCGAACTGAAGACTAAGAGCAAAATGTTCTGCTCTTGCGATAACGACGCGAACGGCAAGGCACCGAATACGACCGTCTGCCCGATCTGCCTCGGCCACCCCGGCACTCTGCCCGTCCCTAATAAACAAGCCATCGATTGGACCATCCTCACCGGCCTGGCTCTGCACGGCAAGATCAGCCGCTCATCTAAATTCGACCGCAAGAATTATTTCTATCCTGACCTGCCTAAAGGCTACCAGATCTCCCAATACGACCAGCCGCTCTCTTCCGAGGGCTATCTGGAAGTAGACGGCGACAAGATTCTCATCACCCGCATCCATCTTGAGGAAGACACGGGAAAATCGTCCCATAAGAAAGAGTCGGATTACACTTTATTAGATTTTAACCGCGCCGGCACGCCTCTGATGGAACTTGTGACCGAGCCGGTTATTAAGAGCGCCGAGCAAGCCAAGAAGTTCTGCCAGGCCTATCAGCAAACGTTGCGCTACCTCGGCGTCAGCGGCGCCGATATGGAAAAGGGCGAGATGCGCTGCGAAGCGAACGTCAGCGTCCAAGAAGCCGGAACCTGGGAATATAAGGATGGGAAGATACTGCCGAAAAAGAAAGGCTTATTCGGCGGCCGCCACGAACTTAATTCTAAAGTAGAAGTGAAGAATATCAATTCCTTCCGCGCCGTCGAGAAAGCGATTAATTTCGAAATCAAGCGCCAAACTGAAGCTTTAGAAAAAGGCGAGCAGATCAGCGCCGAGACTCGCGGCTGGGACGAGAATAAATCTGCAACCGTCAGCCAGCGTGTCAAAGAAAGCGCGGCCGATTACCGTTACTTCCCTGAACCTGATATTCCTCCGCTGAAGATCGGTGAGGATTGGCTAGAGCGCTTATCTGTCGAACTGCCAGAAATGCCGCTCGCTAAAAAACAGCGCTTTGTCTTTGAATATAAATTCATGCCCGAGATGGCTGAAGTGCTTACTGCCGACAAGGATATGGCTGACTGGACTGAAAACGTCATTTCCGAACTCGACGCCTGGATAGAGGCTAACGGCGACAGCGAAGCGCGCCAGGAAAGACGCTTGGCTAAAGCCGCGGCTAATCTTATCAGCGGCCCATTACTAAAACATCTGAACGCGGATAACAAAAAAATCAGCGATTTAAAGCTGACGGCGGAAAATTTCGCTGAACTGACCTGCCTGATCTATCAAGGAAAAATAAACTCTACTGTCGGCCAGACCATTTTAGAAAAGATGTATAAAGACGGCGGCGACCCGACCGATATCATGCGCGATTCCGGGCTGGAACAAATGGACGATAGCGTAGAACTAGAGAAAGCGGTCGACAAAGTTTTAGCTGCTAATCCCGACCAAGTCGCGCAATATAAGAGCGGCAAGACTAACGTCATCCAATTTTTGCTCGGGAAAATCATGGCCGAAACTGGCGGCAAAGCTAACCCGAAAATCGCGAGAGAAATATTAGAGAGAATGTTGAATAGATAAGGTAAACCAAAATAAAAAAGCTCCGCTCTGAAGACGGGGCTTTTTTTATTATACAGCTTCTTTATTTAATTTAAGTACTTATTTTATCAAATCTGGCGCCCACTTCCTTATCTTTTTCTCCGCTCCGGTCATATCCTTAATCCAATTAATCTTTGCGCCCTGCTTTTCCCAGCGCTTGAACCAAGTCTTCTGACGCTTGGCAAAACGATATAAGGCTGTGCTCAATTTCTCGACCATTTCCGGATATAATAGCTCGCCTAAAAGATGACGGGAAACGAATTTATATTCTAATCCGAAAGCCTGCAGTCGCTCCCAGGAAACGCCTTCATTATTCAGCCGCTTCACTTCGGCGGCTAGGCCTTCTTTCTCTAAGCGATCCAACAAACGCTGAACTATGCGCTCACGCAATATTTTGTCCGACCAATTAAGTCCCAGAATCAAAAAATCATAACGGCTTTCCCGCTGGCCGACTTTTTCCAGCCCCTCAGATTCGATTATTTCTAAATACCGAGCTAAGCGGCGCGGATTGTTCTTATCGCTATTATTAAGACGCGACGCGAATTCCGGCTTCTTCTTGACGACTAGCGCGAATAGACGATCAGCACTCATCTTCTCCCATTTTTCTCGATTGGCCGATTTCGCCTGAACGTTAGACAGATCGTAATTATCCACGAGCGCCTGCAGATACAAGCCGCTGCCGCCGACAACTATCGGCAACTGGCCGCGGCGCAAAATATCATCAATCGCCTTGAAGGCCAATTTCTGAAATTTAGCCAAATCAAACTGAGTCTTGGGCGAAGCAACATCTATTAGATGATAAGGAATATTCTTGCGGCCAACTTTATATTCGGCTAAGTCCTTGCCCGTACCGATATCCAAACCTTTATAGACTTGGCGGCTATCGGCGCTGACTACCTCCCCCCTTAATTCAGCGGCTAATTTAACGGCTAAGCCAGTCTTACCGGCTGAGGTCGTGCCTAATATTGCCAAAACTTTGGGTTTATGGTTGTGAATATTTTTTATTGCCATATGCTAATATTATGCTATAATAGTTATACGTATTTTTTGTTTGTATTTACAACAAGTTCAGGTTTACACGTTTAGTTCTTTTCAACAAATGTTTTTACTTATTCATCTAACGATGGAGGACAGTACAAATGAGAACATTGAACAAAGGGTCTTGCAGCTTAACATCTAATTTGCCAGCTGTCGCCCAAAAAAGTAGCAATGATGCTTTATTAAACAACTCGACTATGTAGGTCTCCCTGGCTTGGGAAAAAAGAGGTTTAATAAAACTATCATGGAGGCTAAGTTTCTACGCTTAGCCTCTTTTAATTTTGTCTTTTGCGCTTTTTAAAGATTCTATGACTAAATTCCCCTCCAATCCGAACGCCAAAGCCTTATCTATCTTCACTTTGATAAAATTTCCAATCAAACTATCTTTCTGTTTCTTGTCCACGTTGATAAGCACGGTCTGATAGCTGCCGGTCTTGCCATAATATTTTCCGCGCTTATTCTTCCCTTCAACCAGCACTTCCATTGTCTCTCCTAGATGCGACTGGTTATTCTTTGCGGCAGTAACTTTCAATATCTCATTTATCTCTTCGGCGCGGCGCTTCTTTTCAACCGGACTAACATTATCCTTCATCTTATTATACGAAACAGTACCTGGGCGCGGACTGTATTGAGCAATATAAGCTAAATCAAAATTAACCGCCTTGAATAATTTCACAGTATTCAAAAATTGCGCCTTGGTTTCTCCCGCAAAACCGACGATAACATCGGTCGTAATCGCGATACCCGGTTTGGCCGCGCGCACCTTCTTAATCAGCCCTTGATAGTGCTTTGAGGTATAACCGCGATTCATCGCTTTCAAGACCTTATCATCTCCGGACTGGACCGCTAGGTGCAGATGAGAACAAACTTTTGGAGACGAGCCAATAACCCTTATCAGGTCGTCAGACATATCTTTCGGATGACTGGAAGAAAAACGTATCCAAAATTTTCCCGGGATCTTAATAATCTTCTCTAAGAGCTCCGGGAACTTCATCTTATCATCATGATAGCTATTAACGTTCTGGGCGATGAGGACTATCTCTTTATAGCCCTTTTTGATGAGGCCTTGCGCTTCTTTTAAGATATCAGCCGCGCTGCGATAGACTTCCCGGCCGCGCGCGTACGGCACGACGCAGTAAGAACAGAAATTATTGCAGCCGTTGCCGATCGGAATATAAGCAGTGAACCTACTTTCATGTTTCGGCTTGATATCAAGATATTTTTCTCCTTTTTCCAAGCGCACTTCGTCTAAACTGAAATGCGGTTGGAATTCTTCTCCGCCCAGTAATTCCGGCAAACGCAGCATTTCACTGATGGGCAAGAATACATCTACTCTTCCATTCAAGCGCTTCTTTACGTCCGTGCGCTTGCTCAGACAGCCCGCAATAACCACTTTAGAGTCAGGGTTGAATTTCTTGATCTGATTGACGAGACCGTAGACGCGATCTTCGGCCATCTGGCGGATGCCGCAGGTATTAATAATAACGACGCCAGCGTGCTTGAAATCCGGACTTAATTTATAGCCTTCGGATTCCAAAAAAGCCGCCATTCTCTCGCTATCGACTTTATTCATCTGACAGCCGATAGTTATTATATGATATGTTTTACTTGTTTTCATAAAAATAATCTATATTAAAACTTTTAAAATGTTTTTGGAGTGAATATTTTTTCGTAAAGCAAAAATAAATATTAATTTATTTTTGCCACAGAAAAAATCCTGAACGGAAAAAATACTTTAAAAGTTTTAATGTTTATGCTTATTTTATCAAAACTGTACTTGTTCCCACCTCTAATTTATACAGCCCAAATTTAGCGTTGACCTTCTTAACTTCTTCCATGATTAAGCCGTAAGGCGCGAACTTATTCTGATTAAGATACTCGACATCTACGGGCTTCAAATAAAAATTATAATAATAGACCGGATAATAACGGACTAATTTTACGGCCGCCTTCAGAATGCCGTCATCAGGCAAGACGCCCATGATGATGCGCCGCTCCGGCCAGAAAAACTTATCATAATACCGCGTGATGATGATTCCCTCCTTGTCCGTCAGCGCCCAGACCTGAAGCGTATTAAGCTTCTCAGCCTGATTATTATAATACAGATAAGCCAAGCCTTCTTCGGAACCGTAGAGAACAAAAATTATAGAAACGGCGGCAAAAACCAGGATAGCGACTGATTGCAAACCAGTCGCGATTATCCGTCTAATACGTCCGGTAGTCTTAGCGCTCATAAGGAGTAGGGCTCGAGAAACTCGGACGAGGGCAAGAGCGGCTAGGGGCATTAGGCCTAAGTAGAAAGGCAACCAATAACGGGTATAAGAATTACCAATGGTATATCGCGCCAGATCAGGATTATCATTGAACCTCCAGCTGCCATAATAGACGACAAGAAACGCGCTCAGACCCAGCCAGACCAGGACATAAACCAGATATTTTTTCTGAAAACGGCGGCAATTCTGAACTATCAAAAGCAATATTCCAGCTAACCCAGCATAAAACAAAGCCGGAAACATCTTGATGACGTAATTAATGAATATCGATTTTGATTGTCCGGGATTGAAACCAAAATAAAAGATATTCTTGAATATTTTTAAAAGATAATCGCGATAATAAATCATATTATCCCAGCCCCAGCCGAACTTGAATATCTCTCCGCCGGTCTTCGCGATATCTTTGAGAGAGCGATTCATTTCGTTATAGCCGCCATACCAAAAAGATCCGTATAATATCTGATTATAATAAGCGACCAGAAGCAAGGGCAAGGATAGGCCGACAATCGATAGAATAGCTTTCATGATGCCGTAGCGGCGAGCATAGAATATCCAAATGACAAGTAGCGACGGCAAAAGCCAAAGCGCTTCGGAAGTACGGGTAATGAGCGCTAAACCCATAAAGAGACCAGACGCCAGGGCCGCTGATGATTCTAGCCAGACGCGTCCGGATAATCTCCAAGTTAAGAAAACAGCCTTTATCTTTTCTGATTTTTCTCCCAAAGCTAACAAGAACAGATATAATCCTGCCAGGAGCAAGACGACGAACAGGATATTATGGAACATGCTCCGAACCGTATAATAGCTATAGACCGGAAAAGACGCCAAGAGAAAGGCCGACCATAAGCCGACACGCTCGGAAAAAAGGCGGCGAATAATCAGATAGAACAGAATAATTCCGAGAGCGGCGAAGAGTGGAGTCAAATAAGGGATGACTGCAATATCAGTCGCGGCGGCAATCGTACCATAGATAAGAGTGATGCCTAAGAAGCTCACCGGTTTCATAAAGCCGCTATCGCTCCTAACACTGCGGGGGATGGCCATATTATCGCTAACCAGATTGGCCTTATCAAAAACCGCTAATTCACCGGTCAAAGCAAAATTTTTAGTGAAAAAATAATTAGCAGTTTCATCCGGAGAGGACCATTTCACGTAATCGGAGTCCTGGCTCAGATAATTAAAACTAGCGGTAGCCGTAAAAAAGACTAACGCTAAGAGGCTGACGATTATTAAATTAAGGTATTTTTTTAAAAACATTTTTGTGCGATCAAGAAAGTATTTCTTTTTTAATGTTATCCGAAATTGCCAATTTTAGCAAGAATTTGCTATTATTAAAGCATATGGAAAAAAGCATAAAATCACTTAAAATTAGCGCAACTTGGCTTGACTATATCTTGCTTTTAGGTTCTCTGATCATTATCTGGGGAGCAATAATATATTATTTCTACGCCTTGAACACTCTAGGAGTTATCTTAACTTTAGTTATGACCTTCTTCAGCTTCTTCTGGACGAGAAATATATTTTTAAAAGAGAGGGGTGAAAATAGAGACGGAGATGAAGCCATAAAAAAATCAAAAAAATTGATTGATCTGGCTTTGATCTTCGGCTATCTTATCCTGCTAGCTGCCGCTTTTTACCGCTTCTATTCAGCTATAAGCGACCGCGCCCTTATCTCTCCCTGGCAGGTCATAAATCATGACTTCTTCTGGATATACGCGCTTAGCTCTCTAGTTCTAAGTATCTTATTAACTAGAACTAAGATTAAAGACGGTTTAAAGATAATTTTGATATCTGCTCATTATTTCCTGTCATTCAGCGCCGCCGCTATCGTTTACAAGATTGGCTACGGCTTCGACCCCTTCATTCACCAAGCGACCATGGAGATAATCGTCGCTAAAGGCTTAATCCTGCCGAAAACGCCCTATTACCTAGGCGAATACAGCCTCATTATCATTCTTTCTAAAATTAGCGGTTTAACAATCCAGATCTTGAATAGGTTCCTCGTTCCCCTGCTAGCCGCGCTATTCCTTCCTTCCGCTTTATTCAGCTTCTTGAAGCGATATTCCAAATCAACAGCGGCTATTTTTTTAACCATCCTATTCTTGCTGGTTTTGGGCTTCTCACCCTCCATCGCCACGACGCCGCAGAATCTGAGCTATCTATTCTTGATCTTAGCCGTCTTATCCGCGGCTAGCCAAGATAATCTCGGCCGCGTCTTAATATTATCTTTGGCTTCGGCCGCTATCCACCCCCTAGCCGGACTGCCGGCTATCGCGCTCTCCGCCCTAGTCGCGCTCAATCAATATGGCGATAGGCTAAAGATGAGCATAAAAAAAATAATCAAAGCGATCATCTGGCTCTTCGCCGCTCTTTCTATCCCCCTAGCTCTATTTATTTCCTCTGGAGCAAATTTCCCTAATAGCAGCCGCGGGAAATTATTCTTAGCTTCGATCACTAATCTTTTCGGAACACCAAGCAGCGCCGGCCGCGAAGATATCGTTTCTAACTTCATTTACCTCATAGCCAATAATTTCCACCTGATCATTATCCTGTTAATCATCGCCGCTCTATGGCGGGTCAATCGCTCAAAGAACATCTCTGAACATTCCCGGACAGCGAACCGCAAATTCATATTGATCTCTTCCGCCCTGCTCTTCGCTTATTTATTGAGCGGACAGATAACCTTCGATAATGTCATTAATTATGAGCAGTCGGGCTTTGCCAATCGCATTCCGGTCGCGATCATGATATTCTTGCTGCCCGCTATCTCTCTAACCCTGAAGGGCCTGATCAGCCGCGTCTTGGAAGAAAAACTGGCTATCCGCTTGATCTGGCTGGCTTTCGGACTCAGCGTGCTTAGCACTAGCCTCTATATCTCTTACCCGCGCTTTGACAAGTATTTCAATAGCCGCGGCTATAGCACGAGCGCTAATGACATCGCCGCCGTCGAATCGATAAATATGGAAGCGCGCGCGCCTTATATCGCCTTAGCGAACCAGCAGGTCTCAGCCGCCGCCCTGCGCTCTTTCGGTTTTAATCATTACTATCAGACTAGCGCTGGCGAACTTTATTTCTATCCGATTCCGACCGGCAGCCCCCTCTATCAGTATTATCTAGATATGGTATATAAAAACCCCGGCCGATCAAGCATGCTGAATGCTTTAGATCTAGCCGGAGTTAATACGGGTTATCTGGTTATAAATAAATATTGGTATCAGAGCGGCCGCATCATCAATGAGGCGAAACTAGCGGCTGATAAATGGTGGACGATAAATAACGAAGTCTATATCTTCAAATACCAGCGCTAGGAGATTTCTCTCCCTTACTATTAGTGGCTTTCTTGATAGTCCCAAACCGGACCGACAGAGAATACTTTATTCTCTCCTTCCTGATGGACAATGAGCAATAATTTTAACCGGCTTAAATCTTCTTTTAAGGCGGTTTTTTGTTGCGGCAGTTTGAGTGACATTTGTTTCTCTTTGACCGAAGCCGCGGTTGTTTTAAACTGCTTCGCAAAGTCGGCGATAGCTTCATTATCAGCAGCATTCAGTTCGCCGCTAGTTAATTCTTTTAAGACGATCACTTTCATCTCTTCCAGGCTGCCGGAAAAATTCTTAATATCCTGAAGAGCAACGCGCACTTCCGTATCTAACTGCAAAGCGGAAAACATCTGGATGACCATCGCGGTGTCGGCCAAAAGCTCATTGATGAGATCAAGATTCGGTTCGACATAAGAGTTCTCGTTCCAGCTCGCCGCGTTATTGAGCCCCGAACTCTTCACGCTCCCGCCGGTAGAAAACTTGTCCATGGGCAGCTGCAGATTTATCCAGGCGCCGGCCGCGGTTCGGAGAGACTTATCCTGCCAAGCCGAAGAACGGGCAAAAAGAGGCAGATTTTCCTTATTTATCGTGAGCAGCGCTTTGATTGAACTTAAATTCGCCCAGTAATTATTAGTATGCCAGACATTATTCTTCACTAATTCTGATTGCAAACCGCTGGCGGCCTGGCCATAACCGGAAAAATTAGTATTGATATTAAAATAATTATTATTGCCGATGGGGTAAGTCAGATTAACGACATCTAAAGCAAAGCCGTTACAGCGTTTGTAGATCTTATTATCCAGGCAAGTCGTGATATCATTGCTGGCCGTAGTCGTCGCATTAAAAGTGCCGACCGCCGGCGAAGTCAGACGGGAGAAAATATAATTATTCGGCCAATACGATTCAGCGAGCGGTTTGAGGCCGAGGCGCGGCTTCAGGCTCACATCTTTCTTATTCAGAGCGCCGTTTATCTCCGCGAAATCATAAGCTAAGGCTTTGGCGCGCAGCTTCTCTAGATTGGCCACCGCGCTCTTATTGGAGTCGGCGAAAAGCTCTTCGATCTTATAGTCAGCGCCAAAGGCGGCAACTAAAGAATCACGATAATGGACATAATTCAAATCTTCACGCAGTCCTTTAAAGAAAGACATGACCTTATAGATCCGCGCCCATTTATTCTTTAATCCCGGAAGCTCGGAAAAGTCTTTGGAGATAAAGCTGGCCGCTATCATATTGACGCGCCAATCGGCCGCGTCCAACAAGCAGGCCGCACAATCCTTGCCGCGGTAATTGAGCGGGAAGACGGAATTGAGCCAGGCGGTCGTCAAATAAAAATTATTCAATTTAGCGTTTGCCTTATAATCAAAAGGTACGGAAAATTCTACATAATCGCGATTGTAGAGCATAACCGGGGACTTAGCCTTGAGCTTGGCGTCGCGGATAAGCTTGACCTCGGCTAAGACATCATCCTTGAGATACGGCGGGGTGACGAAATAAAAACGATCCGCATCAGACGAAGTGAATGATCCAGTTACGGGATTAGACTGGCCGGTCTTGAGCTGCTCGGCCGTCGGCTTCAATAACTCTAAGGCCGCGGCGAAAAAAGCCGTTTCTAGGCGCTCGCCTTCGAGGATAGAATCATTAATATTGCCGATAGCGGCTAAACGCGCTTCATAGCGCTCTTTAGCGGCGGTATATAATTCTTTATTTATATCCCAGAGATTATCATAGAAGACATTCTCTTCCACATCCTTAAAAGCTTTCTTGAGGACGTTCTGATAATAATAAATCATGTAGTCGGAAGTGATAAGCAGCGGCAGCTGCTTGGAGTCCAGGAAAGAATAGGCGGAATAGAAATCCAGCACGTCTTTAGTTGAAGGATTATCAATGACCGCGAATCCTTGGCTATTAAGCTTATCCAGCGCCGGATCAAGGCTTAATTTTCGGGAGACGTCATAATAATTCATCACGTCGATCTTGATATTGAGCGGTAATTTATAATCACTCAGCTTCAGCGTAACGGAATTATCCGGAGTCTTATAGAAATCAGCGAATGAAAGATACTCAATCGCCAAATTAGAAAAAGATGAGGTTGCGACTGTCGTCGTGGCTGTTTCCGGGGCATTTAGATCGGGCAAAACGGCCGGCACTATTTCAGTTGTTGTTGCAATGATTTCCGTTTCCGCCATGGGCTCCTCAGTCTTGGGGGAAACGAATTTCTTGACCACGAAAAATATGCCGACCATCAAGAGGATAGTTGCTAACGCTAAAGCGATCATGAAGATAATCTTCCTGTTCGGCGAAGAAGGCGCAGATTCGGGCAGCGAGGACCCGGCCGACGGCTCTAGCTCCGACGAAAGAATAGTAGATTGATCGGAAAACATAAATTTATTTCAAATATTGATATTTATTCGCTGAATGCTCCTCATTGGTATGAGCATAAATAACTTCATTCTTTCCTAATGGCGTCAAAAAATAAAGATAGTCAGTCGCAATCGGATAAATCGCCGCCTCAATGGCTATAATTCCAGGATTACATATCGGTCCGGGCGGCAAGCCGCGATATTTGTAAGTATTGTATGGCGAATCGACTTTAGTATCCTTGATACTATGGGAAGGGTCGTTATCGCCAAAGATATAAGTCAGAGTTGCATCCGAACCTAATGCTATTCCAATTTCCAAGCGATTCCAGAATATGCCCGAAATAATGCGCGCGTCGCGGTTATCCTCCTTCTGATAATTTATTGGCGCTTCTTTCTCAATAATAGAAGCCATGGTGACAATCTCATAAATACTCTTCCCTTGCTTCTTGATATCGGCGCGCATCTTGGCCGTCAACTTATCATCAAAATTACCCAGCATCTTCTCAATTACCTCCGCTACTGTCGAGCTGGCATAAATGCGGTAAGTGTCCGGGAACAGATAACCTTCTAAGCCGTAATATTTCGGCTTATCCGCCAAGAACGAGAATTCCTCAGACCAATCTTTCAAGGCCGGAGCTTTCTTGTTATAGCGATAATCGACGCGCGGTAGACCGGCAACTTCCAAAAATTTAGCGCTCGGCCACTTACCTTCGCTCTCGAGATATCTAGCAATATCACTATCAGTCCAACCTTCCAATATCTGAATAGTCTCTTCGGCCGGCGGCGTAATAACCGGAGCCGGTTCGTGGCGCGTCAGCTTATCAATAATACTAATGACAAACGGCGAAAAATTCTTCTCATTATCGGTCACCAGTGATTTATAGACAGAACGGATATAGAACAGACCAATAACCAAGACAGTTACCAGCGAAACCGCGATGGCGATGGAAAAATATTTTATCAATTTTCTCATAAGCACGGTCATTTCTTAGCCGCTCCAACGGTTTTCATTTCTGCGGCCTTCTGAGCTTTAAGCGCGGCGGCGTTAGCTATCATTTGGGAACTGGCGCGAATCTTCTTACCGAGGCCATCAACCATCTTAATGTTATACTTGCGGCAGACATCATATTCGGGAACGTTAATAATATTATGACGATCGCCGCCATTAGCAAAAATATTCGGCCGAACTTTGGCCAAAGATTTTATGACCGGCACTTCACCATTATCCAACCTATAGTCATCGATCGCCAAGACGACCTTATCGACATCACGTAAAGCCTTGATAATTTCTACCCTGTCTTTCTCAGACATGAAAGGCACCCTATTCTTTAGAGCTACCTGCTTATCATTATTAACGATGACAACCAGCTTGTCGCCTAGTTTCTTCGCCTTTCTAATCATTTCTAAATGACCAACATGAAGCGGATTAAAAAACCCCGAAACGGCTACGACTACTGGTTTTTTTAAGACTTTTTTAGATTTTTTTGCAGATTTTGACATATAAATATAAAGCTAATTTGATGCTTATATTATAGCAAAGAGCGGGCTAAAATAAAACTCAGACGCATGATAAGTTAAGCTCTTGATGTCAATCTATCAACAACCTGATTTTTATAGTAAAATAAGAGCATAACCATAAAATTATGACTATTTTTCACAGCCTAATCTTGGGCATAATCGAGGGCCTAACTGAGTTCCTGCCGATATCTTCTACGGCGCATATGATTATCGCGAGCGCCTGGCTGAAGATTCCGTCCACTGAATTCCTGAAAACCTTCACTATCTCTATCCAGCTGGGCGCAATCCTCGCGGTCGTCATCCTATATTGGAAAAAGATCTGGAGCTCATGGAACTTAATCTTTAAGATTGGCGCCGCCTTTATCACGACTTCGATCATAGGATTGGCCTTATACAAGATAGTGAAGAATTATCTGATGGAAAATTTTACCCTGATTGCGGGAGCTCTACTGATCGGCGGCCTAGCTATTATCATCTTAGAAAAATATTATTCGAAACGAGTATCTGGCGACCATAGCAACTCAATAGCTAATTCTGATCCTCAAGCCGACGAGCTCGGCAATATGTCTTATAAGCAAGCAATTAGCATCGGCGCCTGCCAATCCTTGGCAATGATTCCCGGAGTATCCCGCTCAGCCGCCACCATACTCGGCGGCTTGAGCCTCGGAATCAGCCGCAAAAATATCGTCGAATTTTCATTTCTCTTAGCCATCCCGACGATGGCGGCCGCAACTGCGCTTGATCTGTATGAAAGCCGCGGCTTAATCGGCGCCCTAAACGGGCAAGATCTGATGGTTTGGGCGATCGGCTTTGTCGCGGCCCTCATCACCGCCGTCATCGGCGTCAAGTTCTTCATCAAGTTCATCCAAAAGAATGACTTCGCGCCTTTTGGCTGGTATCGTATAATTTTAGGCGCAGTGATTTTCGTTTGGATTTTTTTGAAATAATTTCCAAAATGTTTTAGCAATCAAAAAGAGCGACCCTATAGCCGCTCTTTATTGATTTTCAACTGTTAGATAAACTTCGCCAGCCAAGGAGTTTTCTTCTTGTGAGCGTAGATAATAATCAAGCCCAAAGAAACGGTCGCCGTCGAAACCATAACGATTATCAGTACCTTGAAGCCAAAGATAGCAACGATGACGCCGCCGAGCAGCGCAGCAACCCCATCTAGAATAGACTTTGCCCCTTCGAAGAAGCCATACTCGAATTCTTCATGACCGCGATCAGTGTTTTCGGCTAGCTCCGCATCAAAGACCGGATCCGCAACTGCATTGCCTATGGCCGTAAACACCTGAGTAATCAATAAAGTGACGATATTAGAAATGAAAAAATAGAGGAAAATGCCCAAGACCCAGATAATCCAGCCGCCGATGAGCATGAGGCGCCGATGCTTCTTGCTCCAGTGAAAACGATGAACCAGCATGGTGAATATTCCTTCTACCAATAAAAATAGAGCCATGGCGCCAGAGGCCTCTAAGATATCGCCGCCGACTTTCTGTACAAAAATCGCGTAAATCGGCAGGATTATACCCTCGCTGAAGCTGGAAAGGCAGTAGGCGGAAATCAGGAGTTTATAAAATTTATTGACGCGCATAGCTCTTAACGATTAAATTAGTCTTCTTGCTTAAATTATACCCTACTTCATAACAATAAAAAAGACCGTTTTAGACGGTCTTTTTAAATTCCAATAGGTTAGATTATTCCTTCTCGGGGGCGATGAAGCCATCGACTTTGACGCGAGTACCAAAATCTTTGGCAGCCTCTTTGCCAATCTCGATCCAGCGATTAAGCTGTTCTTGGTCTTTGGCCGCGACAATGACGCGCAACGGATTAGCCGAGTCAAAACGATCACCGAAGCCATGATGCCCTAAGGCGATTCCAGCCAGAGTCTTCACCTCTGATTTCATATATTCCGGACTGAAGCCTAAGCCGGCGCCAGTACAGACGAAATGAGCGGGGAAACCCTCTAGATTAGTGGAGTCGAATTCTCCGGTCTGATCAATGACGATCGCGGTCTCATTGTGATATTCGCTAGCCATCTCGTCGCGATCCAGATATTCGTGTTTCGCTCCTAAATCTTCGGCCATCTTCTTACCGCAATAAGTTCCATACTCATCAGCGGTTTTCACGCCTTCTGGGATCTCTTCCGGTTTCAAGGAATTAAATTTTAAAGCAGCAGCACCGCAATCAGAATGAGTCGTAATAGTCTCGATTTTGCCTTTGAAGTGAGAGACGAACGCCGCTCTTTCCGCTTCCGGCAACAAGAGACCGCTATCAGCAATACCGATCTTGCGGCCTTGAAGAACGCGCCCGTCGGAACAGTCGATAGTGTCTAGCGCCTTGAAAGCTTCCTTGAATTCCGGGAAAGATTCTATAATTTCCTGGATATTCTCACCTGAATCTAGGCGCTTGATCAGCTCATTCTGGCGAGCTTTTTCCCAGCCCTGATCGACAAGATTATTCTCGTGTCCTTTTTCCATGTGCATGTTTTCGATTGAGTTAGACATATGGTTCATTTATAATGTACTAAAATCTATATATTATTTATTATCTATTCCTTTTAATTTTCTCCAACGGCTAACCGCACGCAGACGAGCCAATTCTTTTTCGAGCTTAGCGGCGACGGCGGTGAACTGAACGTCATCGACGTTCCTCGCTTCGTCTTTAAGCTTCTCGGCCCGCTCTTGGGCGGCCTTGATACGCTCTTCATCGAGCTCGGCCGCTCTTTCGGCGGTATCAGCCAGAATGACAACTTTATCTTTCATGACTTCGATGAATCCGCCGGAAGTCGACATGATTTCTGAAGTATTGTCCGCCAGCTTGATCTCGATAACGCCCGGCTTCAAAACTGAAACCAACGGAATATGATCGGGCAGGACGGTGATCTCGCCGCTAGTCGTCGGCACACTAATCTGCAGGATATCCTGCGAGAGGACCACGCGTTCCGGCGTCACGATTTCAAATTTTATAGTCTTGTTAGACATAGATTATTTTTTGGCGCTTAAATCTTCGATGCCACCGATCATGTAGAAATCATCTTCACTCTTATCATCGTATTTGCCATCAAGAATTTCCTTGAAGCTGCGGACAGTATCGGCCAGCTTGACGTATTTGCCCGGACGACCGGTAAACTGTTCAGCGACGAAGAAAGGCTGAGACAGGAACTTCTGGATCTTTCTGGCACGAGCGACAATAACCTTATCTTCAGTGGATAATTCTTCCATGCCCAAAATAGCAATAATATCCTGCAAGTCCTTATAGCGCTGTAAAATCTTCTGAACGCCGCGGGCCGCTTCGTAATGATCCTGGCCGACGATCTTCGGATCAAGAATGATGGAAGAAGAATCGAGCGGATCAACCGCCGGATAGATGCCTAATTCGGATAAGGAGCGGGACAAGACGACCGTCGAATCCAGGTGGCCGAAGGTAGTCGCCGGAGCCGGGTCGGTTAAATCGTCAGCCGGAACATAAACGGCTTGAATGGAAGTGATAGAACCGTTTTTAGTCGAAGTGATTCTCTCTTGGAGCTCGCCCATTTCTGAGGCCAAAGTCGGCTGATAGCCGACGGCGGAAGGCATACGACCTAAAAGAGCGGATACTTCGGAGCCAGCCTGAGTGAAACGGAAGATGTTATCGACGAAGAAGAGCACATCCTGATGCTTCTCGTCGCGGAAATATTCCGCGATAGAAAGTCCGGACAAAGCAACGCGGGCGCGAGATCCTGGCGGTTCATTCATCTGACCGAAGACCATCGATACCTTATCGATGACGCCGGATTCTTTAAATTCATTATATAAATCATTACCTTCGCGAGTTCTTTCACCGACACCGGCAAAAACGGAATAGCCGCCGTGCTCGGAAGCGATATTATGAATGAGTTCTTGGATGACAACAGTCTTACCGACACCGGCGCCGCCGAATAAACCGACCTTTCCACCCTTAACGATCGGGCAGATCAGATCAATAACTTTGATACCGGTCTCTAATATTTCCGTGCTAGTTGATTGATCGACGAACTTCGGAGCCGGACGATGAATCGGATATTTCTTCTCGGTTTTGACCGGAGCGCCGCCGTCGACGGTATCGCCGAGGACATTAAAGATGCGGCCTAAAGTCTCAACGCCGACCGGAACGGAAATAGCCATACCGGTATCGATTGCCTTATCGCCGCGCTTTAAGCCGTCGGTCGTACCCATGGCGACGCAACGGACGACATTAGAACCGATATGCTGCTCGACTTCTAAAGTCAAGATTTGACCGCCTAATTCTAAAGTCAAAGCGTTATAAATTTCCGGCAGCTTATTCTCAAAATGAACATCGACGACGACGCCGATGACCTGTTTGATGATACCCACATTTTTCTGTTTGTCTGACATATTATTTAAATTATTTATTCTGCTAAGGCATTCGCACCGGCCGAGATTTCCGCGATTTCCGCGGTGATGCCGGCTTGACGGGCTTTATTATAAAATAGCGTTAATTCGCTGACCATATCGCTCGCCGCTTCGGTCGCCTGGTGCATGGCGGTCATGCGCGCGCTATGCTCAGAAGCGTTCGCTTCCAAGAACGCCTGAAACAGCTGGATTTCCAATAGGCGCGGAATCATCGTATCCAGAACTTCGCGCGGGGACGGTTCGAAAGTATATTCTAATAAAGTCTCAACAGCTTTAGTTTTATGAGCCTGATCGCCGTCTGCTGGGATATTGACGCTAGCTGAGCCCAAATCCGCCTCCACCTTTTCGAGCTCGACCGGCAATAATTGCTTGACGCGCGGAATCTGCTTGGCCGGATTGACGAAATCGGTATAAGCGACGAATATCTTATCATATTTCCCACTCAGATAATCATCTACAGCCATCTTAATGATCGGATTAATCTCGCGGACATCATTTAAAATGTCGCTCTTCTCAAATTCTGCTATGACAGAATGGCCATGCTGATAGACGGAAGCGCCTTTACGCCCGGCCAGAATAAAATTGGTCTTGACGCCGGCATGCTTTTTCAAGGATTGTTCAGCCTTATTCACTACCGCAGAATTATAACCGCCGCACATGCCGCGATTAGAAGTAATCAGAATAACAGCGGCCGTCTTTATTTCCCGGCGCGGGGCTAATAACGGATGAGTATTCTCATCCTGAGATTTTTCCAAAGCCGCCAAACGCAAAACCGTCTCCCAGCTTAAGTTAGCATAAGCGCGAGTTTTAAGAACAGCTTCAATCGCCCTTCTCATCTTGGCCGCCGCTACCATTTCCATCGCTTTCGTGATCTTCTTGGTACTGGTGACGGATTTGATGCGGCGAGATATCTCCTTGGTTTGTGCCATTTTTTTACTTGATTAAATAATCTACGGTCGCCTTATAATCATCGATCAATTTCTTCAGTAACGCTTCAACTTCGATGTCGAGTTCCTTCTTAGTCTCGATCGCTTTCAAGACAGCGTCATTTAAATCTGCATACTTATATAAGCCGGCTTCGAATTCTCTGATCTTCTCAACCGGAACATTATCCATGAAGCCGTTGATGAGCGCGTAATACGCGGCCACCTGTTTGGCGACGGATAAAGGCTGATACTGGTCTTGTTTGAAGATCTCATATAATCTCTTGCCTCTCTCTAATTTCTTCATAGTATCGGCATCCAAATCAGAACCGAATTGGGTGAAAGCCGCGAGTTCGCGATATTGAGCCGCCTCGAGACGCATCTTGCCGGCGACTTTCTTCATCGCCTTGATCTGAGCAGAAGAACCGACGCGAGAGACAGACAAACCGGCATTGACGGCCGGACGATTGCCTTTATAGAACAAATCCGGTTCCAAGAAGATCTGACCATCGGTAATAGAGATGACGTTAGTCGGAATATAAGCGGATAAATCTCCGGCCTGGGTTTCAATAATAGGGAGAGCCGTGATCGAACCGCCGCCGAAATCTTTGTTCAATTTACAAGCGCGTTCCAATAAACGGGAGTGCAAATAAAAGACATCGCCCGGATAAGCTTCGCGTCCCGGAGGTCTTCTTAGTAAAAGAGAAATTTCACGATAAGAAACAGCGTGTTTAGATAGATCATCATAGATGATTAAGACATCTTCACCCTTATCTAAGAAATATTCAGCCATAGCGCAGCCGGCATAAGGCGCGATATATATTAAAGAGGCGGAAGTGGAAGCACCGGCTAAAACGATAGTCGTATAGTCCATAGCGCCGGCTTCAGTCAATTTAGTGACGATGTTAGCAATCTTGGATTCTTTCTGGCCGATAGCAACGTAGACGCACTTCATGTTCTGGCCTTTTTGATTGATAATAGTATCGATCGCTAAAGCGGTCTTGCCTAATTGGCGATCGCCGATAATAAGTTCTCTCTGGCCGCGGCCGATCGGAATCATGGCATCGATAGCCTTAATACCGGTCTGAACCGGTTCTTTAACGGAAGCGCGAGTGATTACGCCCGGAGCGATTTTTTCAATCGGATAGAATTTAGTGGTCTCGATCTTGCCCTTTCCGTCCATAGGTTCGCCGAGCGGATTAACGACGCGGCCAATCATGTTCTCACCGACCGGAACTTCAAGAATGCGCTTAGTGGCGATAACTTCATCGCCTTCTTTAATCGCAGTATAGTCGCCGAGAATGATAGCGCCGACTTGGCTCTCTTCCAAATTCAAAGCCACGCCCGTAACTTCGGCGGTTTCAGTCTTAAAGATCAAGATTTCGCTCATCATCGCTTCGGCCAATCCGGAAACGAGCGCAATGCCGTCGGAGACTTTCAATACTTTTCCGACTGATTTTTCGCTCACTTCGGCCTTAAAGCCGGATATTTCCTCTTTCAGCTGTTCGACGATGAAATCCTTTGTAGTTGACATACGTTTATGCTAAATATTTATGCTTATTTATGATTAATTGCTAATCTTATTCTTTAGAGCTTCAAGGCTATTCTTTAAGCTTCCATCTAAAACCTTGCTGCCATATCTCAAAACGAATCCGCCGATTAAATCCTTATCAATATTTTCGTCTAAAATAATCTTCTTGGCCGCTGTCTTCTCTTTCAGGTATTCTACAACATTCTCACGGGCAGTCGGACCCAATTCGCGCGCGCTCGACAGCGTCGCCATGACTTCGCCGTGCTCACGATTCCAGGTCTCGTTGAAAGCCGCAATAATCGCCGCTTCCTTGCTCAATTCCCGATTCCTTCCCAAGATCGCGACAAAATTCTTAACAGCCGCCTTGGCTTCCTTCTCGGATTTACCAACGACTGCTTCAAATAAGCTAGTAGCGTATTGTTGAACGGATATTTTCATTCTTATTTTACTAATTTCTTTATTAAATCTTTGTCCTTATCAGCATTCATCTTCTCGTTCAATAACTTTTCAGTAGTCAAAATCACCAGTTCGGCCACTTCTTTTTTGATTTCTTTCAAAGTTTCTGCCTTTTCGCTAAGCAATTTGGCTTTTTCATTATTAATAACCTGACCGATTTCTTCCTTGGCCTTAGCGATAAGCTCTCCTTTTCTCTCTTCGCCGCGCTTATCCGCTTCTTCGATAATCAAATTAGCCTGCTTCTTAGCGGCTAAGAGGATATCTTCGCGCTCTTTCTCGGTTAAAGCCAAGCGCTTCTCAATCGCGTCGGCATCCTTCAAGCTCTTATCAATCTTCTCAGTCCTTTCGGCCATGACTTTGACTAACGGCTTAAAGGCGAAAAAATATAAGACGGAAAACACGATAGCGAAATTAACCAGCTGAGCGACTAACAATCTGATGTCGATGTGAAAAGTTGAAATTAATGAATCCATATTTATATTGGCCGATAATCCGGCCTTGATAATAATCTAGCGCTTTCTCCCGAAAAATTCAGGAGAAATCCGTCAAAATATTATTTGATGCTGAAAGCGATAACGAGCGCATAAATGGCGACCGCTTCGGCGAAAGCCGAAACCAAAAGCATCGGAACCAAGATCTTGCCGGCAGCTTCCGGATTGCGACCGATAGCTTCCATGGCCTTAGCGCCGATCAAACCGATACCCAAAGCCGGAGCGATGGAGCCCAAACCGATAGCCAGGGCCTTAGCTAACATTACATTTTCCATAATTTTATTAGCCGGACGAGAAGATATTTTTCCCATCCCGCTCTTATTTAAATTTTAATAATCTTTTAGTGTTCCTCGGCGGTGGTGTTGATAGTCAAATATGTCAAAATCAACATTGCGAAAATAAGCGCCTGAATCAGGCCGACCAGAACTTCAAGAAACAAAAACGGTATCGGCACGCCATAGGCCATGATAGCGGACATGGAAGCGAGTAAAACCTCGCCGGCGAAAACATTGCCGAATAAACGGAAGGAGAGACTGGCCACTTTAGCCAATTCTCCGATAATTTCGATGATGCCGACAAAAGCCTTGATCGGATTAACCAATAGAATCATCGGATCCTTCATGATTTTTCCCGGTATTTCTAAAAACGCCTTGATATTGATGAATTTATTCAGATATTTCCACCAGCCGACGGCGACGACGCCCATAATATGGCTCAACACTACGCCTAAGGTCGCCAAAGCTAAAGTCGTATTCAAGTCAGCGGTAGCGCCGCGCAAGTAGGGGATGAAGATCTTTTCTCCGCCCTCTTGAGCAATCTGGCCGATAGAACCGACGCCAGGCAATAAGCCCATCCAATTATTTACTAGGATGAAAAAGAAAAAGGCGAGCACAACCGGCGCAAACTGCATCGATTTCTTGCGGCTGCCGGTAACGCCATCAAATATTCCCAAGAATCCTTCAATGATCATTTCCAGGGCGTTCTGCAGGCCGGTTGGAACTTTTTTAATATTACGGCCGATCAGCAGACCTAGAGTTACAATAATAACTAAAGCAACTATCGAAGTAGCGAACGCATTAGTAATCGGAAAGCTGCCGATATGAGCTATCGGTTCAGCGAATAATGTATTCTCATGGATGATTTCTTCTCCCGCCATTTTATTCAAATTAAATTATTTTTTCTCTGTCGCTTCCGCTGCTAGCTTCTCAGCTTTTTCCGCGGCATAGTCTTTTTCAATCTTCTTAAACTCTTTCAGCGAGTTAATCACCAGACCGTAGATGGAGATAATGAAACAAGCCCCGATAGTCGTCAAGAATAGCCAAGGCTCGGTTCCGAAGCGCCTATCTAGCCAACGACCCAAAAACAGGCCGATAATGACTGGAAAAGCGATCCAGCCTGAAATATTAGCCATAACTTTCAAGGCTAAGCTCCAGGATTCATTTTTCATATATTTTTACTTGTTTTTAACAACTCATTTATAGCGCAAAAAACCCTAAGTGTCAACCCTCCGAATTTCAGGGTCAAGGCCGCTTTTACGGCTAAATTCTAAAGAAATTACGGGCGGTCGCCGTCGTCGCTTCCGCGACTTTTTCCAGCTTAATTCCGCGAATATCAGCGATACGGTTAGCGACATATTGGACCAGAACCGGCTCATTGCGTTGGCCGCGATATGGCTCTGGAGTCATATAGGGCGTGTCAGTCTCGATCATCATCTTGTCTAAAGGAATCTTCCGAATCAGGTCATCCCATTGCTTGCTGAAAGTAATTAGGCCGGTGAAAGATATTAATAAGCCGAGCCGAAAATACTTCCAGGCCAAGTCCTCGTCGCCGGAAAAACAATGAATCACGCCCCAAGGACGATCAGCTGGAATCAGATGGCTATATTCTTTCTTGAATTCGGTGAGAATAGTGAGCAAGTCGTCATGCGCTTGGCGGCAATGAATGATAGCCGGCAAGTCTAAGCTGCGCGCCAAGAGCAATTGCTGAGCAAAAATCTCGTGCTGCTTCTTCTTAATCGCCTGCATATCTTTAGTTGGATCAAGATGATAATAATCAAGCCCGATCTCGCCGATAGCCACGACTTTCTCGAACTTAGCCAGCTTCTCATAGCTGCCGTAATCGAATTCTTCGGCGCGCGAAATAAAGCTGGCGTTTGTCCCCTCTTCGCCAGTGTCGACGGATCCATCTTCAAGATGGACTGGGTGCAGACCGATGGCGGCATAAACGCCCTTTTCATACTTATTCGCATAATTAAGTGCCCGAGTCGAAGTCTTCATTTCCGAACCGACCAGGATCATCCAAGTATTATTACCCAAAGACCGACGGATGACTTCGTCAGCGTCGTCTTTGAAAGCGGCAAAATTCACATGAGCATGAGTATCTATGAACATGGCTATTCTTACTTCTTTATCTCTTCTTTAGGAGTTTCAGACTTCTCGTCGTGATGGCAACAATCAGAGTGCTTAGAGCAGCAGTCGTCCTTCTTGGAACAGCAACATCCACCAAAAAGCTTCTTTAAAAAATTGCACATAAATTTCGTGTAAATTAATAATAAACTCACTTATAGTTTAACATCCTGAGCAAAATAGTCAATAAAAACGGCCTAAATCCCTAATTCTTCTAGCAGCTGCTTCTGCTTCTTATTCAAGTTTTTCGGAATCTCCACGATAACCTTTATGAACTGATCTCCGACTCCGCGATTATTCAATTTCGTGACCCCCTTCTCTTTTAACTTAAATATCGTTCCCGATTGCGTGCCTTCCGGAATCTTCAATTTTACTGGGCCATTAATAGTATCAACATCAATCTTATCTCCTAAAATAGCCTGTCTCACGCTGATTTTCTCTTCTGTCCGAATATCATAGCCCTCGCGAATGAATTTCTTATGATTCTTAACCGAAACGCGCAGATATAAATCTCCGGCGGGAGCGCCTTTCTGGCCTGCTTCACCCTGGCCGCTCAATCTGATTGATTCGCCGTCATTGATGCCGGCTGGAATTTTAACCTTGAAGCTGACATGATCATGATAAACGCCGCTGCCTTCGCATTTAGTGCATTTCTGAGAATAGATTTTGCCTTCACCGTGGCAATTAGAACAAGTCGCTTGCGTCTGAATATTGCCGAGAATAGTCCGCTGAATGCGGCTAACTTGACCCGATCCTTTACAGGTCGGGCAAGTTTCTACTTTAGCGCCCGGTTCAGCGCCATTGCCATGACAGCGGTCGCAAGTTATATTCTTAGAAAAACTGATTTCTTTCTCTAACCCAAAAGCAGCCTCTAAAAAATCTAGGCTAACTTTCATTTCTAGATCGCGGCCACGAGTTTGTTTCCGAGAAGAGCCGCCGCCTCCGCCGCCGAAGCCGAAAATATCGCCAAAGCCGCCGAACATATCTCCCAGATCTTCAAAATCAAAACCTTGGCCGCCCTGAAAACCGCTAAAGCCGCCGCCGAAACCTCCGGGACCACCCGCGCCGCCGGCTTGGCCATTCTGATAAGCCGAACCAAAGCGGTCATACTGCTGTCTCTTTTCCGGATTGCCTAAAACCTGATGGGCTTCATTGAGCTCCTTGAATTTTTCCGCGTCGCCGCCCTTATCAGGATGATGTTCGTGCGCTTTCTTACGATATGCCGCCTTGATCTCATCTTGAGAGGCGCCTTTTGAAACGCCTAAAATATTGTAATAGTCTTTGGACATAATTAAATTCAATAAATTACTGATTTTTCTGATTTAATTCTTTCTGCAACTCGGCAATCCGTTCAAACATCTTCTGAGAAATTTCTTGTTTATTCAAACCTTCAGACGCGAAAGGCTCCCCGAAAGATACTTTAACCTTTTGCTCTCCGCCCCAGCTATTAGCGCCATTAATATAAGCGGGGACAATCTTTAAATTATATTTCTTGGCAATATGGGCGGCACCGGGCTCAATCTTATGATCAGGGCTAAAATCTTCATACCAATTACCTTCTGGAAAAATCATGATCGGCTCTTTATTTTCAATCGTCTTATCAATAGTCTCGACAAAATCCCTATTAAAGCTTCCGGGGTTCTTTTGAATAGGTATATTCCCAACCCCCTTAGACACGCCTCTCGCAAATGGCGAACCGATATTTTTTTGATAAAACCTCATGATAGCGCTTTCAGCCAACCAGCCGTCATCGGCCTTATGAGCAACTTTTATTTTTCTACCAGTATTATCCTCCACTAATTTTGATAACACAAAAGCATCAGGACTGACACCAGTATTTAAAGCGGCTTGATTATCAGCGTTAGGTATAATGTGGTTAGCTACTAATAAATAAGCCTCCTCTTTTACTTTTTTTAAATTTTCCAAACCATCGGTCTCAATATCAAAATTTTCAACCTTGCTTTTCAAATGTTCAATTCCTAACTTACCGATAGTCTTGCCGACTATCTGACCAATTTTTTCAAAACCCATATTATTTTAGTGTTAACAATTTCATTTTCAGTCAGCCGCCCCTCAATCTAAGCGGCGGCCTCAGAAAATAAAATTATTTCTTCTCTTCAACTTCTCCTTCAACTACATTTTCATCCTTCTTGGCTTCGCCAGCGCCAGCTTCCGGTCCTGCTCCCGCAGCTCCGGCCTCAGCTCCGGCCGCATTGGCGCCCGGCTGCTGATACATGGCCGCGCCGATTCTCTGCGCAATCGTATTGATCTCTTCCATTCTCTTTTTCATATCCTCAAGATTACCAGATTCTTTCGCCTTCTTGAGTTCGGCATTCTTGTCTTCGAGTTCTTTCTTATCTTCCGGCTTCATCTTATCGCCCGATTCCTTAATCATCTTTTCCATCGTGAAGCCGACGGCATCGGCCTGATTCTTAATTTCTACCTCTTCTTTCTTTTTCTTGTCTTCTTCGGAATGCAGTTCCGCTTCCTTCTTCATCTTCTCAATCTCTTCTTTAGATAAGCCGGATGAAGCAGTGATAGTTATTTTCTGCTGCTTATTAGTCGCCTTATCGGTCGCAGAAACGTTCAAGATACCGTTAGCATCTAGATCAAATTTCACTTCTACCTGCGGAATGCCGCGCGGTGCAGACGGAATACCGTCTAAAGTGAAGTGGCCCAAAGTCTTATTATCGCTGGCCATCGGACGTTCGCCCTGGACGATATGGATCTCCACGGCGGTCTGGCCGTCAGCAGCCGTTGAGAAAACCTGAGACTTAGAAGTAGGGATAGTCGTATTTCTTTCAATTAACGGAGTAGCGACGCCACCCAAGGTCTCGATGCCTAAAGTGAGCGGGGTGACATCTAATAATAAAACATCCTTAACATCGCCTTGAAGCACGCCAGCCTGAACGGCTGCACCTAAAGCCACGACTTCGTCCGGATTAACGGTCAGGTTCGGCTCCTTGCCGAAGAATTCTTTGACCTTCTGCAATACCAATGGCATGCGAGTCATGCCGCCGACCATGACAACCTCATTAATATCTGATAATTTAAAGCCGGAATCGGCTAAAGCCTTCTTACATGGCTCAATAGTCTTATCAACTAAATCCATAACTAAGGCTTCTAATTTGGCGCGGGACATCTTCATGACTAAATGCTTCGGCCCGTTCGCGTCAGTCGTAATAAACGGCTGGTTAATTTCCGTTTCTTGAGCGGTTGATAATTCTATCTTCGCCTTTTCGGCAGATTCTTTTATTCTCTGCAAGGCTAAAGTATCCTTGGATAAATCAATGCCCTGATCTTTCTTAAACTCTTCAATAATCCAATTAATAATTCTTTGATCAAAATCTTCACCGCCTAAATGAGTATCGCCGTTAGTGGCTTTTACTTCAACAGTATCAGCGGAAATATCCAACACAGAAACATCAAAAGTTCCGCCGCCTAAATCGTAGACAACAATCTTCTGGCCCTGTTTCTTATCAAAGCCATAAGCTAAAGCCGCGGCCGTCGGTTCGTTGATGATACGCTTAACGTCTAAACCGGCGATAGTGCCGGCGTCTTTAGTCGCTTGGCGTTGAGCGTCGTTAAAATAAGCCGGAACAGTAATGATCGCTTCGGTAATGGTTTCTCCGGTTTTTGCTTCCGCATCCGCCTTTAACTTAGCGAGTATCATCGCCGAAATTTCTTGCGGCGTATAATCCTTATCACCGATCTTAACCTTCACGCCTTCGCCGGCCTGAAGGATCTTGTACGGCGCAGTTTTCAGATCGCGCTGCACTTCGTCCTCGGCAAAATGGCGGCCGATCAAGCGCTTAACGGCATAAACCGTATTTTCCGGATTGATGACCGCTTGGCGCTTGGCGGATTGGCCGACAATGCGCTCATTATTCTTAGACATGGCGACAATCGACGGGGTCGTACGATTGCCTTCAATGTTTTCCAAGATCTTCGGAGCGCCGCCCTCCATGATAGCCATGGCGGAATTCGTCGTTCCCAAATCAATTCCTAAAATTTTTGACATATTTTTTTGTTTAATTAATTATTTTAATATCTTATAATAATCTACTGACGCTGGTCCGGCCTAACTGTAATAAGAAAATTCTTCAAATCACTTTCCAGGGAATCAAATTTATCAATCAAATCTCGCGATTTCTCTTTCAATACGGTATATTCGGCAATATAATCCTTAGTTTCTTCGATGTGTTTCCAGGTCCGCTCTATTTCTTGATCCATCTCGCTTGTTTCCTTCGGGCTATATTTCTCATCTTTTTCATCAATGCTCATCTCTAAATCGGAGTTCATTTCATTAACGAACTTATTGTGCGTTTCCATATCCTTCAAGCGCCAAATACTAGCCTCCAAGTAATTTAACTCGGATTTCAAATGTTCATTCAGCTTGTCCAGATTCAACTCTGTATCAGCCAAAGATTCTGCCGCGGCCGTCTTTCCTTTCCTAGCCTCTAAGTGTCTAAACTCTAATGATTCTGCCATATTATTTTTCTAATATTTTTATTATTAACTCATTTCCGATCCCAAAAAATAGGATCGGTATCAATCAACAATTATTTCTTCTTGGCTAAAATCTTAATTGTCTTCGCTTTAACTTCCGGCACTTTCGGAATAGTGACTTTCAAGATGCCCTCTTCATTAGTCGCCAGCGCCTTATCACCGTCAACTTTCGTCGGCAGCGGAATAGAGCGATAGAAAGAGCCGCGGCGAATCTCCTTGCGATAATAATTCTTGTCTTCCACCTCGCTCTTCTTCTCGCTTTCGCCCTTGATGGTCAAAACATTATTCTCAATGGAAATGTCCACCTTCTCCGGATCAATGCCGCCTAGTTGCGTCTCGACGACGACGCTATCCTTATCTTCGTACATATCAATCGCGGGCGTGAACCCAAATTGGTTGCCGCGTACTGCCGGCAACATCTCGCCCATCATCTTGTCCATGTCATCAAATTCCGAAAAAAACGGGGCCCATTTGATGAGTGACATAAATTTTATATATCTTTCCGTAAAACTTGGGGACTGGCCCAGTAGATAAGGAAAGAAAAATTAATGATTTTATTCAACTATGACTTTCGCATGCCTGATAACTTTTCCGTTCAACTTATATCCCGGCATGATTTCTTGCTTAACTTTTTCACCTTGCCCGTCTAGAGCCTCCATCAGGTCATGATCAAACTTCTCGCCGACGGTCTTAATCTCTTCTACGCCTCTAACTTCCAAAATATCTTTGAATTGCTTTAAGACGTGCTTCACTCCGACTGCCCAAGGATTCTTAGCTTCTTCTTCGCCTAGTCCAGACATGGACAGCTTCAGATGATCATAGACCGGCAGGATATCCTGCAAAAAATCAGCCAGCGCGTACTTAATAAACTCTTCTCTATCCTTCGCCGTCTGCTTCAAAAGATTCTGATAGTCAGCTAGGGCGCGCAAATATTTATTCTCCCAAGTATCAGCCTCTTCCTCGCGCAAGAATTCGAAACGCGGTTTCTTAATTCCATCTATCTCCAATTCTTCCAAGAACATTTGCTTAGGCCGCGTCCAAATCTTATTTTCATCCTCTAAATCCTGATAAACGATCATATCATCCTTAGTTTCAGAATTCTTAACTTCGTTTAAGAACCTATATTCATGCCCCTTGTAGTGGCGATAGATGCCTTTTTTTAAATTATCCATAAGTTATGTTGAAAATTTTCTCTTAATAAATTCTACTAGCGCCAAATTCCTTTCATAATCCATGCGCATCGGGCCGAGTATTCCCAAGACGCCGCTCTGATTATTATGCTTATATTTGATTATGACCGTGCTTAAGAAATTACCAAACGGATTCTTAGAACCGACTAAGACTTGTTCGCCTTCTTCCAGGTCCTCGAAAACTTCATCGATAATCTCTTCTAAGCGGTCGATTATTCCGGAGACATCGCAGACAGCGCCCACTTGGCGGAATTCCGGCTGGGAAAAAAGATTGCTTAGGCCGGTATAATACAGATCATTCTTATGAAAAGCCCAGAAAACGGCGGCGCTAGATAATTCGGCAATGGCTTTGGCGGTCGCCTTATAAGCGGCTTCGTCGCGCTTGAAAACCTGCTCTAATATTTTTTCTTCGGTTTCGCGCAAGCCTTTCTTCTTCTTTAATTCTTTAACATCAGCGATAAAAAGCTCGTAGGCGGATTCCGTCGGCACGCGTCCGGCCGAAGTATGGGGCTGATAGATATAGCCCTCTTCTTCCAGTTCCATCATCTCATTACGCACGGTCGCCGGTGAAACATCCAGCTTATACTTCTCAACCAGCCCACCCGAAGAAACCGGCGTCGCGGTTTTGACGTATTCCTTAATGATTGTCTCCAATAAGAATTTTTTGCGGTCGGAAATCATATAAATCCATTATAAACAAAATTAGCACTCAAGTCAAGAGAGTGCTAATCGTTTAAAAATCCTTATATTCGGGAAGCGTCCGCTTATAATCCCAATTCCTGCCGGAGTTCGTCATACCACCTCTGCTGCTCGGAATTGAGCAAGACTGAGGCAGAAAAATCATTAGAGGCGCGATAGACGATTGAGTAATTGCGCGGCGGATAATTGTTCAAGAAGCTATCAGAGACCAGATGTACTATCCCCCCGAAAGTCAGAGCTAACAGAAAGATAGAGACATTCTTTCGGCGGCGCAATAGCCAGGCGACGCCAAGGAGAATTGGAATATACTCCCAGGCGTGAAAGATGAGAATAATCTTATTGCTGATCAGAAACTGCCGGCCCTCCATGAAATATGACAGGTCAAAATGCGGACCGAAAATAAAAAAATATTCCAAAACATGATCAAGGTCAATCAAGAAACCGCCCATGACGCCGGCAATTATCCCGAGCCAAGGTTTCTTAAAATAAAAGCCGACAGCCAGCCCGGCCAGGACGGCGATGATGAAATGGATAGCTATATGTAAAGGCAAAGATATATGCATAGATTATTTTAGGGGGCTATAGTACCAATTAAGAATATCCTTAGCGATCGGCACGGCGATGGCGCTGCCTTCAACGCCCTCTTCTACCAGAACCGTAATCGCGATATTAGGATTATCATAAGGCGCAAAACCGATAAACCAGGCATGCGGCCCTTTCTTGCTCGACCATTGCGCCGTGCCAGTCTTGCCCGCGATTTCGACCGGCAAGGCATTAAGAGAACGGGCGCTGCCATAAGTGACGGTATCGCGCATACCGGACCGGACTATCTCGATATTTTCCGGGGAGATAAAATTGCTTCTGATTATCTTCGGGGCGACATCTCTTACAACCTTATTGCCTGCACCCAAGATTTTACTAACCAGATGCGGCTCATAAAGAGTTCCGCCGTTAGCAATAGCCGCGTTATAGTTCGCTACCTGAAGCGGCGTCACGAGCACGTCGCCCTGGCCGATAGCAAAATGATAAGTATCGCCGATATACCAAGGCTCATTCTTAGCCGTCTCTTTCCAGGCGGCTGTCGGCACGAAACCCGACTGTTCGCCGGGAAGATCAACGCCGGTTTTCTCACCAAGCCCGAAAAGGCGGGCATATTTAACTAAGCCTTCAACGCCTAGGCCCTTAAAATCGCCATAGCCGCCGCCGATATAATAGAAGAAAGTATTAACTGACCAGGCTAGAGCGGAGCGCACATTGATTGTGCCGTGTCCGCCGGCTTTCCAATCCGGAAAAAACCATTCGCCGATACGCAGACCACCGGTGCTCAAGAAACTGGTATTCTCAGTAATCACCTTCTCTTCCAAGGCGCCGGCCGCAAAAATGGGCTTGATCGTCGACCCGGACGGAAATTCGCCGCTGACCGAACGATTAAATAGAGGACGGTCGGGATTGTTCAAGAATTTAGCATATTCGTCCTGGCTAATGCCGCGAGCAAAAGCATTATTATCATAACCGGGCAAACTGACTAAAGCTAAGATTTCACCATTTTGCGGATTCATGATGATGACAGAAGCGCGATGCAGCCCGGCCTTCTTCAAATAGGCAGCTGTAGCTTCTTCAGCTTTTTTCTGCAGGCCTAAATCCAAAGATAGCTGCAAGTTTGCGCCATCAGACGCCGGTTCTTCATTAATAATCTTTTTCTGGCGGCCGAGCGCGTCGACTTCGATGTTCTTCTTGCCGGCCTTGCCTTTCAATTCTTTCTCCCAATAATATTCAATGCCCATCTTGCCGACATAATCAATCGGCGAATAATTAGAGCCTAGGCTAGTCAGTTCATCCTCACTAATTTTTCCGGTATAACCCAAGATATGAGAAAAACTGCTCTCGCCCAGGACTTGCGGGCTAGAAGAGGCGGATCCGATCAGATACTCGCGGCGGATCTTACTCGATAAGAAGACGCCGGGCCATTCCGGCAAGTCGAGGGCAATCAGCATAGCCTTGTCATATTCGACATTATCAGCGATAAAAAGCGGCTGGTACGATTCGAGCGATCCCATCTTCACCTTAGCCAGAATATCCTTCATCTTATAGAACGTCGCGTTATCGGACACGACAGCCAAGCCGCTGACATCCGCATTCTTTAAATTAACAGTCGTCGTCGCGCTGCTTTCCATGATCAAGCTCAAGCGCCGGAGCATATCGTCACGAACAAGTTCGTCCTTAGGAAGCTCAATCGGCTTAAAATATAAAACGAAGTTCGCCTTGTTCCGGACGAGAGGCTCCAAGTCGCGAGTATAGATAATACCTCGCTTCGGTTCAATCACTTCCGCGCGCAAACGATTATTTTCGGACAAGAGACTATAATAATCATTCTTATTTATCTGCAGCCAGAAAGCGCGGCTGAGAAGAAGACCTAAAGCCAGAGCGCCGAAGAGAATAAAATAACGGAGCTGGGCTAAATCGAAGGAACGACTGACCATTTCCTTATGGCTTGAATCAGCCAAGAAGGATTCCTCGGTCCAATCGGTCTGGTAGAGCGAATCCTTAAGCCCGCCGAAATTGAATTTTCCTTCTTTTACTAAAAAAGGATCGTCTTTGCGCTCGCGCAAGGATTCGATTAGGCGACTTTTATGGGTATTTTTTAGGAAATATGGGCTCATATCTTTTAATCATTTTAGCCCGGATAGCCCCTAAAAGCAAGATTGACTTTTGAGAAGATTTGTTTTTTGTTTAGAAAAAATTTAGATTTTATTTATCAGTGATATTGTATAATTAGGGGGTGGCAAAAAAAGAGGGAGCGTCGTTAAACGATTGTCCAAATAAAAAATTAGCGTTAAAATAAAGATAAAAAAATAATGATATGAAAATCTTATTAATAGAAGATGATGCTGATATCGTCCGTTCACTGCTACCGGCCTTGAAAGAGGCTGGATATATCGCGACAGCTATCCCCGATGGCGAAGCAGGCTATGCCGCCGCTCAAACAAGCGAATATGATTTAATCATCCTAGACTACAACCTGCCCGGATTGAATGGCCGTGAAATAATCGAAAAAATCCGCGCGGCCGGTTCATCAATTCCGATAATCATGCTGACCGTCCACAGCGAACTAGGAGAGAAAGTCGACCTCCTAAGCATTGGCGCTGATGATTATCTGACTAAGCCTTTCTCTTTCTCGGAATTATCAGCCAGGATAAAAGCTATTCTGCGGCGCCCAAAAAATTGGGAAAAGGGCATTCTAAAAATCAGCGACTTAGAGCTTGACTCTGACAGATTCTTAGTAGTTAGGGGCGGCCAGCGCATTTCCCTTCCGCCTAAAGAATTCGCCCTCTTGGAATACTTATTGCGACATAAAGGCCTGATTATGTCGCGTCAAAATATTATGGAACATGTTTGGGACGATAACGCCGATCCTTTCTCTAACACGATAGAAGTCCACATCCGCAACTTGCGCAGAAAACTAGAAACGGATGGACGGCGCCTGATCTTTACCGTTTCTAATCGCGGCTACAAGATAGACGAAGAAATATAATTAATCTATTTATAAAAAATTTAATTTTTGTTAACCGGGGTTGCGCTATATTGGAATAGCGATAGGCGCGGCTGGATAAAAACTGGCTCGCTAAAGGTCGCTATCGCAAAACAAGCGTAATCTCATAATAATTTCCAATAATCTTATGTCCAAGAATGATAAAATTAATGCTGGGGTTAGAAAGCAGAAAATGACGACTGGCCTTAAAGCTAAGGCGGCGGCTTCCAACCCCGGAACTCCTTGGCGAGACTAAAAACGACAACGCTTCCGAATCTCTCCTTCGGAAGCGTTTTATGTTTAATTTTACTTTATGAAATCACTATCTCTCTATCTGGCCAGATTAAAGCGCTTCTTTAACCGCAAATTTACTCAAATGACTAAATTGCCGACTTTAGTCGAGGATGAAAGCCGCCAGAAAACCATCTTAGACATACTAGTATTCCTGTCTATCGCCGCCTTCGTAGTTATAAACATCATTAGGATAATCGACTATATCAATAACAAGCAGCGCGGCTTGCCGCTGTGGACGACTATGCTTATCCTATTTTTCTTGTTTTTCCTAGCTATTTTGTCGCAATACAAAGCAATCCGAGCCGCTTCAATATTACTGATATTCCTTTATTCTCTGCCGATGATTTTCAGCCTGGCTATTTGGGGTGCCGACCTTCCGGCCGGACTTTTGCTGGCCGTTCTAATAATAATCATATCGGTAGCGCTTTTGGGAGCGCGAGCGGCTTTCTTTGTCACCTTTATAATCTCTGCGCTCCTGCTATCGCTGACCAGCCTGCAGAATCAGAAAATAATAGCCATCCAAAATTATTGGCGTCAAGAAAATAACCAGATCGCGGATGCCATTGTTTATTCCGTGCTCTTGCTAGTGATAGCCGGCATCACCTGGCTATTCGCTCACGGCATCCATAAATCTTTGGCGCGAGCGCGGAACAGCGAAAAAGCCCTAGAAGAAGAGAGAAATTCTTTAGAAAAGAAGGTCGGAGAAAGAACTAAAGAGCTCCGACGCGCGGAACAAGATAAAATAAATCAGCTTTATCGCTTAGCTGAGTTCGGCCGGCTGTCTTCTGGCATATTTCACGACTTAGTTAATCCTTTAACGGCTGTCTCTCTAAATTTAGAACAGATAAAAGGAGAAACGGAAAATAAAAACGCGTCTGACAAAGATATCGCGAATGCCAAATCCCACCTCAATCAAGCTTTATTAGCTGCTAATAAAATGGAGGGGTTAATCACTGGCATTAAGAAACAGCTCCAGAAAGAAAGCGCCCTGACAGCCTTTGATCCTAATAAAGAAATAACAGAAATAATTCAGATACTCGCCTATAAGGCGCGGCGCGCTAACGTCAAGATAAATTTCTCAGAAACCAAAAATCTGATCTTTATAGGGGATGCCGTAAAATTCGGACAGATCATCATCAATCTTTTAGCTAATGCCATTGACGCCAGCGAAAACTCTCAAGAAACGCAAAAAATAGAGATAAGTTTGAAAAAAGAAGATGCCGGAATAAGCATCATCGTTGAAGACCAGGGCACGGGCATTGCTCCGGAAAATATAGACAGAATATTCGAGCGCTATTTCAGCACCAAGAAAAAAACCGGGCAAGGATTAGGCATCGGCCTATCTCTAGCTAGGGACATAATAGAAAAAACTTTTAATGGGACCATCAGCGTTGCTAGCCAGTTCGGAGCCGGATCTTCGTTCACGGTTTTTCTGCCTTTCAAAATTATTAAGAACGACATAAATGAAAATTGAAAAAGCCTATTTCTGGCCGCGATGGTTCTTTGCTTCGCTAGGTAAATCCGAGAGACGAAAGGTATCGACTTTGATAATAAAAGATTTATGCCGCGCCAACCTCTATCTCTGGCGGGCGCTTAATCTTTATGACGACTTTCTTGATGGCGAAGGTGTTCCTAAAAATTTGCCACTAGCCAATAACTATTATCGACATTTTCTAGAAATCTATTATCGCCTGAATCTGAGCGATAATTTTTATAAAATCTTTAACCGCGTTATAACCGATCTTGATGACGCTAATCGCACCGAAGCTAATGCCAAGAAACTAAAAATAAAAGACGGTCGAATATATTATCCGCGCCGTCTGCCGACTTTTAATAATTTAACAGCCCTTTCTCGAAAATCATTAGCCCTGGGCCTGGGATCAATTGCTATCTTAGATATTATTTCCAGAAAAGGAAAACACGGCTCCAACAATCTCCCTCAAATAAAAATAGCTCTCAATTTTTTCCGCTTTGCCTTAGCCGCCAAACAATTATCCGATGATTCCTGTGATTGGCTTGACGATTTAAAAGCCGGGAGTATAACTCCGGCGAATGCCTTAATTCTAAAGGCGGCCAAGAAAAACCGTCTGATCTTAAATTATAAGAAGGACCCGAAAACTCTTTATCTGCTATATATTGATGAAGCGGCCGCAAAGATTGCTGTCGGTATCGCCAGTCTCTGCCTGCGCGCCAGACGAGAGGGGACAAAAATTGGACTAGACTCCAAATCGCCACTCATCAAAGGACTAATAGAGCCAATGGATAGAGCGATTCAAAAAACAAAATTACTTAATATTAACTAATAAAAAAGCTCGTTTTTAGGCGAGCTCTTTGTTTAGTCTTTTCAAACCATTAGCTGGTCCACTCAATCTTCTTTAATCCTGTTAAAGGAAGGAACAATTGGCAGAGCCCGGAACTGAGGAATCTAGCGCAGAGGCTATTTTCATCATGGTCTGATTGCTCGATACGTTCGTATTCTTTTATCTCTGAAGGAAGACCGATAACGATCGTCGCTCCTTTCAAAAGGCAACGGAGGGAAAGCTGCTTATTAGCTATTTCCATCTCTTGCGCGATTCCTTTTTCGGAAAAGTAGGCGATCTTCACGGAAACGATGTTCTTTTTAGCTATCTCGGCTAAAGGAAGCGTTTCTCCTTGACTGTTGCGGAAAACGGGTTCTGTCATCATCTTTTTGAGATTTTATGTGAGTATTTTGATCAGTAATGTTAACGTACTTAATATAATTATAATACCATAAGTATACATAATTGTCAAGGAAAGGCTAATAATGCTATAATAATGCTAGCTAAACATAGCCTCATCATTATGACTATCAAGAAAGTCACGACCGCCGATCTCAAGGCCCTGCCCCTCTCCGAGCTCTACGCGATTACGGGCTCGAGCGCGGACGGCCTGAGAACCGACGAAGCCATTAGGCGCTCTAAACTTTTCGGCTATAACGAGTTCAAGGCCGCCAAGAAAGTCTCCCCTTTCCTCCTCTTCCTCGGCTATTTCAAGAATCCTCTCATCATCATCCTCATCGTCGCCGCCACGATTTCCGGCCTGACCGGCAGCTTGCGCAGCATGGCCATCATCCTGTCCATGATATTTTTAAGCATAGTCCTGAATTTCTATCAGGAGCGCAAATCCGACAAAGCCGCCGAGAAGATTGCTAAGCGCATCGCTATCCGGGCTAAGCTGCTGCGCAACGGCCAAGAGCAGGAGATAGAAACTAAATACATAGTTCCCGGCGACATCATCCTCCTCTCGGCCGGCGACATCGTGCCGGCGGACGGGCGCATCATCGGCGCTGATGATTTCTTCTTGAACGAAGCGTCGCTTACCGGCGAAAGACTGCCTTTAGAAAAATATGCCGATAATAACAATACAATCTTCGCCGGCACGAACGTCGTTTCCGGTTTCGGCCGCTATCTCGCGACTAATACCGGCATCACGACCGAATTCGGCCAGATCGCCCAAAGATTATCGCGCCCGGAGCCGCAGAACGCTTTTGAGAAAGGCATCAACAGCTTCGGCTATCTGATCATCCGCGTCATCGTCTTCATCGTCGCGATAATCTTCCTGATCAACGCCATCATGCATAAAGGCATCCTGAATTCCTTCCTGTTCGCGCTCGCCGTCGCCGTCGGCGTCACTCCCGAATTATTGCCGATGATCATGAGCCTTAATATGGCCAAAGGCGCGGCTAAGATGGCTAAGAACGGCGTCCTAGTCAAACGGCTGAACTCAATCCCGACCTTCGGTTCGATTGATATCCTGGCGACTGACAAGACCGGAACCCTGACCGAAGACCGCATCACGCTCATCAAGCATATCGATATCTTCGGCCAAGATTCGGAAGAGATCTTCACGTCCGCCTATATCAACGGCTATTTCGAAACCGGCATCAAGAGCATTCTCGACGAAGCGATCTTGAGCCATAAGAAACTAGAAATGGACGGCTATGAAAAAATAGAGGAGCTTCCCTATGATTTTAACCGCAAGCGCTCTTCCATCGTCTACGAGAAGAACGGCCGGCTGACTATGATCACGAAAGGCGCGCCTGAGGAAGTTTTCAAAATCAGTACCAGTTATTGCGAAGGACAAACGATAGTGCCTATCAACCCAGAGATATTGCGCCGCGCCCAGGCAGTCTATGATGAGCTCAGCAGCCAGGGACTAAGAGTCTTGGCGATTGCCGAAAAAGAAATCCATGAAAGAAAAAAGCAATATCCGCTGAGCGAAGAAAATAATCTGATTCTCAAAGGCTTCATGGCTTTCTATGATCCGCCTAAAATCGACGTCAAAGAGACTTTGGAATTTATGAAAGAGCACGGCGTTGAAATAAAAATCCTAACCGGCGACAGCCCGCTCGTCACGAAGAAAATCTGCGCCGATATCGGTCTTGAAGTCAAAGGCATAATCACGGGCGAAGATCTTGACCTTAATCGCTTGACCGACGAAGAGATCTACAAGAAGGTCCGGGAGGCGACGATCTGCGCCCGTCTCAGTCCGAGCCAGAAAGAGAAGATTATCGTCGAGCTGAAACGCAACGGCCTCATCGTCGGCTACCTCGGCGATGGCATCAATGACGCTCCGTCCCTCAAGGCGGCTGATGTCGGCATTTCCGTCGATAACGCTGTCGATATCGCCAAAGAAACCGCCGATATCATCCTGATGAAAAAGGGCTTGAAAGAATTGATGGAAGGAGTGATCGAAGGCCGCAAGACCTTCGGCAATACCATGAAATATTTATTGATGTGTTTGAGCTCCAATTTCGGCAATATGTTCTCTATGATTGGCGCCAGCCTCTTCCTGCCTTTCTTCCCGATGACGGCCGGCCAGATCCTACTCAATAATTTCATCTACGACACTTCGCAATTATCCATCCCTTCCGATAATGTCGACCCGGAATATCTCAAGAAGCCGAAGCATTGGAATATCGGCTTCATTAAGAAATATATGCTCGTGTTCGGGCCGATCAGCTCGCTCTTCGATTTCCTGACTTTCTATGTCCTCTTCGGCGTCATGCACTTGAGCCAAGGCGCGTTCCAAGCCGGCTGGTTCGTCGAATCACTCGCGACCCAGACACTCGTTATCTATGTCATCCGGACCCAAAAGATTCCCTTCTTAGAATCTCGGCCAAGCAAGGCGCTCTTAGCCACGACCCTAGGCGCAGTCATCCTCGGTATAATCTTGACTACGAAAGGCCTCGGTTATATCTTCGGCTTCGAACCCTTGCCTTTCATCGCTTTCCTTGCTATCTTCGGCATGATCATATTTTACCTAGTCATGGTCGAGATCATTAAACGGCAATTCTATAAAAGACTGCAAAAAAATGAAATGGAATCAAGATAAAGATTAGACCAGTTTCTATAATTAAAAACACGGACTTAAGTGCCCGTGTTTTTTTGGCGTTATTATTTAATCTTAGAATACATCCAGAAATCTCTTAATACCCCTTTCTTGTCTTTAATATATTTTCTAAGCCGGCCTTCCTTTATATATCCATTCTTCTTAGTTACTTTTTCGCTCGCCTTATTTTCCGGGCGCATCAGGATTTCAATCCGGCTAAGACCAAGTCTCTCAAAGCCTTCCTTCTCGATTAGTTTCACGGCCCTAGTCGCAATGCCTTGGCCCCAATATTTCTCATCAATGAAATAGCCGATCTCGCCGATATGCTTCCGGGCTTGATTGATTCTCATGCCGATTGCACCCACGACTTTCCCGCCACACAGGATAGAATAATTCCATTCTTTATTATTCTTTCTCCTTTCCGGGTTGGCTTTCAGCCATTTTATCTCATCATCTAAGGATTTAGCCTTAATATCAAGATAGATAAAATTCGGGTTAGTTACAATCTCAAAGAAACGCTTGGCGTCTCCGACCCGCTGATACCTGATTTCTATTTTCGGCATATGATTATACTTATTATTTAGTCGGGTCCGCTAGCCGAATATATTTTATTCCGACAACTAACGCTGTCAGCCCGATCATGAATCCGGCCAGAACATCGCTCAGATAATGAACCCCGAGATAAAGGCGACTAAAGCCGATCAGGATAGCTATTAAGCAGGCCAAGATGCTTATCGGCCATTTATATCTATTCCCACCTATCCTAATAAGCATAAAAGCCAGATAACCATAAAAGGCGACGGCAATAGTCGCGTGGCCGCTCGGAAAAGAAAAATCAGTCGCATGAAAGACGGCTGATAGCGGCCGATCGCGATGCGCTAATATCTTTCCGAAGAAGGTTATAATCTCCGCTCCGGAAATCGTGGCAATGAACGGGATTATAAATTCTTTCTTGCTAGCGACAAAGAGGGCTATAGCAATAGCCAAAATGACCGGCAGCAAGAACTGCCAGCTGCCGAAAGAGGTGATAATCGAAAAAACCCTTATCCCTGCTTCACTCCTATGAGCTAGAAATATCGCTGCAACCTGCTGATCAAGATTATTGTGGAACAGATATTGCATAGTTATTATCAATTACAATTTCAAATATTCCCCCTCAGTAATTACTTCGATCTTGTCATCGACGATTTTAAGAGCAGACTCATCATCTAAAGCATAAAACGTCTTCCCGGTTTCTCTAGCAATCGGCTCAATATATTCTTTTCTAGCTGATAAATGTTTAGGGGAATTAAAATGCGGGCAAACATAGAAATCTACAAAATGCAAAGCCTCTTCGCTTCTATAACCGAACTTTTCCTCATAATATGCTTTTTTGTCACCATCGCTTAAAACCAAGGTAGGAGTAGCGACCGCGCTACCGGCGCTAATGCCGGCATAGACTCTCGTCTTTAATAATTCTGGCAGTAATTCCGCTAAGCCCGATTCTTTCAGCCAGCGCATGAGATGAGAGGAGTGTCCTCCCGAAAAAAATAAAACATCACCCGCTTCTATTCTCGGTTTCCAAGCATCTTCAGGAAGCGCGGAGATATCGACGATATCAATAAATTTACACCCCTGTTTTTTAATATTATAAAGATCATTGATAAACCATTCCTTGCTGCCTCTGGCAACATTCATGGCGGTCGGTATGAATACGATCGTAGTCTCAGACGCCGGCCTCCCCACTAATTCAAATAACGCTTTTGCGATTGACTGGTTAGAAAGTCCGTTAGAAGTAAGCAATAATTTCATAAATTTATTATTTTTATTTGAAAACATGAGCCTTCTCCGGAGGTGAATCAGGAGAAAGCAATAGCAAATCTGACTGGCCAAAATTGAACAAGGACAACGTCTTTTTCCAATCTAAATTATAATAAACAGCATAAATCATCTTGCCGATATCCCCGCTGGTAACTAACAAAATATTACCATCCGAATGTGTGATGTTTATTTTGTCTAAAATTACACAGCCTCTCTTTAATAATTGAGGAAAGGTTTCAGCTCCTTCGGGTGATAAAAAATAAGTGACAGCCTCCGTCTTGATAATATCCGGAGCACACATAGACTCAATATCCTTTACTGGCCTGCCTGTCATAACTCCGAAATCTCGTTCAATTAATTCTTCAAGTAATTCCGGTCTATCAATAGTTAAAGCATCTGCTATTATTTCAGCGGTTTGGTAAGTTCTTTTTAACGGGGCTGAATAAATTTTATCAAACCGAATGCCGGCTTCTTTAATCTTTTTTGATAACTCCCCTGCCTGTTTGCGGCCCAAGACAGTCAAGGGTTCGTCCCTATGACCATTTAAAATACCGTCAGCGTTATCAAAGTCCTGCCCATGACGAGCGAGGTATATTTTGAGCATAAATGTCTATATTTCAAAAAGATACTCTTTGCCTGGATCAACTTCTTCCCGGCTCATAATCTGCTGATGGCTAGGGTCGTAAATTTTTATAATTTTAAATTTCCCAGAGGTAGTTTTAGTTTCGGCATTAATAGTTTGTTCCATTATTAAACAATGCCCCCAATACAACCATTTGCCATCAATATTATGAACTAGGAATACTCTAGTAGGCGCCGAATGAAACAATCTAATATTTGGTTTATCTTTGAAAGCGAACACCCTATCCTTGAATTGCTCGACGCTGAAAGGTTTCTTTAAATGCTCTTGCAAATCTAGCTCCGCCGGAAAACCCTGATCGGTAGTTAATTGCAAGGTATCATTAAATTCAATGTAACTTCCCATATAAATTAAATTATGATTTATAAAGCAAAGATAGCACAAAAAGTGCTATTTTGTAAACCTGGCTGCGACACCTGGCTGCGGCAGACATACAGATATTAGCTAGGGTTCTTCACTACCGCCACGACTTTGCCGCTGATATTGAAATCATCATCGGGATGCAGGTAGATAGGGTCGTAGTCGAATGACGAATCGGCTTTGAGCACAATCTGGCCGTGGACACGATCATCTATGAAGCGTTTAATGGTCGCTTTACTGTCGATGATGGCAAGAACTATGTCATTATTAGAAAAACTCTTTTCTTTACCGTCGACAATAACATAATCGCCGTCCTCGATCTTCCTGCCTTTCACTTCCGCTCTATTCATCGAAGCTCCTTCGGTCTTGATAGCGTAGAGATCATCCGGGAAATTTATGCCGACTAACTTATTCGATATTCTTAAAAACCCCTGAAAATTAGTTTCAGCGAATATGGTTGCAATCCCGCAATTAGCCGTTCCTACTATTGGGATTGAAAAAATAGTGGATGATTTTCCGGCTAAGCCCTTATCCCAACCGGGTTTAGCGGCGGATCGACTCATAACGCCTTGAGCGCGATTAATAGTCAGAAAACCCTTCTTTTCTAGTTGCGCTAAGTGATGCTTAATTTTCTGCGGAGAGGCATCCGGCAAGCCGATGCTTTCGGCCATGTCCCGCAGGCTCATCTTAGCCAAATTTTCTTTCTTAGAGAGCTCAAGCAGCTTCTCTTGGATAGGATGTATCATATATATGATGTTATTATATATTAATTATACATCTGTACAGATTTGATGTCAATAAATACTTAATAACTTAATACTTGACGGTATGGCTGCTAACCCAATTTATCCTCAGCCCCCCCCCTACTAAAATTATTTTAAAAATGAATAAAATCTAGATTTTAAAAGTTCATACCTTTTCGCGGTGTCTGGATAGGAAAGAACGTGCTCTCTTGTTCGTTCTTCCACTGGAAGCAAGGCGGGCAGCCTGCCTTGAAACTGCTCAATCGTAAAATCAATTTCTACTTCATCTGGCAATTTATTTATATAATGAGAACGTAAATATTCCAGCCCGGGAACATCCTTGAGAGATTGGCGGACCAAAGAACCGCCAAACTGATCTTGCGCCAGAAGGGACACGACCGCGCAACAGCCCCATAATGGATTTGTTTCCACCCAATGCTCTGGATCAGCGCTCGTATCACGACGACAAATCCTTGATATTATCTGAGTAAATTTTTCCTTAGTGATCTCGCTCTGACTAATATTGTCTAAAATCATATTAGCTGGACTCCTCGGTCTGGAACTAAAAATATATTAACATTATAAGGCTTTTTTGGGGATCAATCAAATTAAAAACCGACCCAAGTCGGACGGCTTTAAAATTACACATATTACACGCTTTGCAGGCTAATGAGCGTTTAAATTACACACTTCTCTCTATTTGCTTAATTCTCTAGCCACCGTATGCCCTACCATTATTTCCATTGATAGACTTTCTTCTGTGGCGGACGAGATGTCCGTTTTAACATATAATCCGGATGCCTGCGGTTAAGGAAATACCTAATGGAAGGCCCGTCCTTTTTAATAAAAATTAAATGCATAAGAACATCTTCTACGTAATCATTAATAATTGATACCATCTCGTCCATCGCATCTTTAAATCCTGGATCATTCTTAATCCAATTATAGACAGTTTTAGAACTCTTTATTCCAACCATCTTACAAGTCGGTGCGATCATTCCGCGCCCCTCATTTGCATAAAACTCCAAAAATTTCTTCTTTTTTTCCAATGTTCTTGCTTGTTGTTGGACAAAATCTACCATTTTATACCGTTGATCAACGATTTTATATATCGTTTCCTCATATGGCGACTTCCGAATAGGCGCTATTACCACGTATCTGCAAGGAAGACTGATATTTTGGATACCCGTGGGTTTATAGGTTAATGTACTATTCTCCATATATTTAACTAATTATAATAATGTTTACCTAATTTTAGATAACAAAAAACCGACGTATCATATGTCGGTTTTTCTACCATATGAAAAGTAGAACCGGCACATGATGGTGCTGAATCTTCTTCTTACATGGTATTGCAGAAGTAGTTCTCCTATCCTTTTCGGACATTGCATTGTCCTAGACCATCGCTCGGTCGGATAGAAGATTCATCATGAAAGGTACATCATTATTATAACAAAGATTAAAAAATATGGAAGTCTTATATCAGACAAAAATTTTGTTTAATTCTTCCGTTATGTCTTTAGGGGCAATAACATTGAATCTGCATAAAACTGTTGTCCCATCAATATTAAAATCTGACATACAATCCTTATCCCAACACAGAATATTATTTGGTCTATAAAAAAATATAAATCCGGCAATATCCCTTCTTAACTCACCCCCAAAATAATCTGAATAAGGAGACTGATCGTGCGGCATTGGAATCCCTTTATAGTAGTAATCGATAGTTTCGTAAAATATAACGGGAGGACAATCTTGATTTTGAACAAAGAAAAACATTATTTTCCTTTTATCAGATGCTTTCTGATCAAATTTTCTAATATTTTTTATTAATGTTGATTTTTGTTGCATTTCAGTATAAAGAACTGATCCGGGAATGTCGTGATTATTTGTTTCACTGCGTTCGAAATCACCATTGGGTTTTACTCTAATAATCACCTGGGAATGCTTATAGTCTATAACCTCTTCTTTGTCCATTCCGTCTTTCTTTGCTTGTTCTAATAATCTTAAAATAATAGCCTTCTCGCGCGGTTGGTAGCTTTTTGGCATCAAAGACTTAACACTTATTTCAAAGTTCTCTTTTGGCAGTAAAAAATCGTCATATCCGGGCTTCTCGTAATCAAATTCCAAGCCCTTTGTTTTAAAAATCCTAGCGATATTAAACTCGGCCAAATATTCAATAAAATTCTCAAACTTCTTGGCTTTTTCCAGATTGGAGATAAGAGATTTACAGCCATGTCCATATTTAGATAATTCTTTTTTCCAATCACCAAACCCTCTTCGCTGTTCTTCTGAATGCCATTTGATAACTTCTTCTTTTGATTCTGGCTCTGAAATACTTATATACATTTATTTTCCATTACTGATTAAACCTTACCAATAATCAATTAAAATTTGAAAGAATAACCAAATATACTTCTAACTATCTTGAACGACAACAATAGCAGATATAGGGAGAGCAGAATATTTGATATCGCAAAAATAACACCAAGCAGATAATAAGGTAATATTCCAAATATTTCATAATTACCCGCAAAAATACTTACCAGCGGTATTCCTAAAACTGCCATGGCGACATCTAAAAAAGCTACTATGGAAAAATCGACTATGCTATTTCTTATTTCTCCCCTATTGTCAGAAAGCTCATCGTTTTTTTTCAATAATACTTTTAATACCTCGCGGGAAGGCAAATTTTCAAATGATTTTTCTAATTGGCTCCGTTGGTTCTTGAAATCTGTCCAGGAATAACCGTAAACCGCATCACCCCTATACCGAGCCACGATTGATATTAATTTATCACAAACGGAATTCAAATCATTCTCTATTAACTGCAATCTATAAACAACTGCCGTGCCCAAAACACCAACAAGCGCTAAAAATCCCTGAGCTATAGTACTGAATAAATAATAATAAAAGTTATCTCCGGATATTTTTTTATAATTATACAACAAAAACATTATCAACAAGGTCAACAAAATAATACAAACCCATTTGATTTTATTCTTTTTTTGAGTGATTACTTGATATAACATAGATAATTTAACTTACTTTTAATCATATTATATCATATAAACGCCAATATTTATATCTCTGTTTCCGGAGACTTGGCTATAAAATAATCTATCTTTGTTTTCCCTCCATCTAAAACAGGTTCATCAAAAGAATACTTCTGTAAATAACAAATACCTCTGCCCGAATACTCCAACGTTTTATATAAATAACCGATAAAAGTTCCGGTGTAGCGATAGCATCTGATGCACCCGGCTATACGTTCTCTGATAAGATCGGTATATCCCAGCCAGCGTTTTAGGTCGTAACAATATTCAATCCAGTTATCGACAACAAAGAGAAGCCACCTTATGGCTTCTTGCTGAGCTAATGTATTTCCCTTCTGCGATATCCTAACGAGAGCGATTATAATGTTTTCTCTTGTCTTTCTATCAAGATCATCAAGCGGAGTAATAAAAGTATATAACTTATTTTTATATTTATTAAGAATCAAATCTACTTCGACTTGATTCTCATACTGTTTGGTAATTTTATGACGATAGCGAACCCAACGCTTTTGGAATCTTCTGCTTAATCGTCGTGTCAGCTTATCCCAATCGATATCATTATTTTCCGTCCGACAATTAAGTCGGACGTAATTATATACGCCGGGCGCATGTTTTAATATCCAGGGGCTACTAAAAGTTTGGGGCTGTTTTTCTTTTAGCAGTTTACAAAGAGTTATGGCGACTTTTCTTAGGCTCATCTAATCTTATCTATTTACCATTTTTCGATCTTATAGCTGCACTTATTGCAGATCCAGTATCTTTTGGAAGAAAATCCTTTGACAACACCCATAATTAAACTGATAACCAAAATCAATCCGCCTATAACTCCGTTAAAAATGGAAACGATGAAGCCGACGACAAACAGAACACAGGAAGAAGTAATACTGCCGAAGACTCTTCTTTTTACCATATCACCACCACATTGCTTGCAGATTAACGTATTAACTTTTCCACTCTTCGCATCGCCAGCTACTGATTTAATCGAATTCTCCACGTTTTCACCAAACAATAGATCGGATGAGCAATGTCTGCATTTGACTGCTTCATCCTGGATTTCTTCGGCACAAAAGGGACATTTTTTCATAAGGTTATTTAATTAATAAATTATGAATGTCTGATGTCCGATTTAAAACAAAAACGGACACCCGACCTAGTTGCAAAACTACATTTTCGGTATCCGTGAGGATGCTTACTTATGCTGGTCGGCGTGCCCGTTCCTGTGCATAAATAAGCAAAATAGCCAAATAATGGCGCATCAGCTCACGATATTAAAATGTAGTTTTGCACTTCAAATATAGCCTAAAATGGCCAAAAAGTAAAGAAAAGTTACCAACAGTTTACCGACAATAGGACCTGGACTTCCCCATTGGATTGCGTCATTAATGGGTTATATGGAAAATCATCAACCAATCGGGGCCATAGAGGCTCAGAGGGCTATTACAGTCCCTATAAAGGCTAAATATTGCTTATATGCCAGGAAGTCTAGCGAACAGGATGAGCGACAGGCACTATCAATAGATTCACAGGTTAAAGAGATGTTGCAGATTGCCGAACGTGACGAGCTTGATATTGTCGATATCCGAAGAGAATCGCATTCGGCCAAGGATTCAAGCCAGCGCCCAGTCTTTAATGAGATTATTAATGACATCAGGAGTGGCAGATATACTGGGATACTCACCTGGGCACCCGATCGGCTTTCTAGGAATGCCGGAGACCTGGGATCGCTCGTAGATTTAATGGATCAAAAACTACTATTGGAAATCAGGACATACGGACAACGCTTTACAAACTCACCGAATGAAAAATTTCTTCTGATGATCTTATGCTCTCAGGCAAAACTGGAGAATGATAATAAAAGCGTTAATGTTAAAAGAGGGCTACGCATGCGCTGTGAAATGGGTCTATGGCCGGCTCCGGCTCCGACCGGATATTTAAACGAAAAAAGAGTGGATAGAAAAGGCTATGTCATGATCGATCCCGATCGAGCACCAATTATCAAACAAATATTTGAAAAGGTGGCTTATGAAAAATGGAGTGGTCGAAAAATATATAATTGGTTAAAATTTGACCTGAACTTTAAAAGCACCCTTGGTAACAAAAACCTGACTTTAAGTAATGTCTACCTAATACTACAAAATTCCTTCTATTATGGTGTCTATGAATACCCTAAAAAGAGTGGCAATTGGTATACCGGAAGACATGAACCGATTATTACTAAAGAGCTATTTGATGCCGCGCAGAAACAGGTAAAAAATAATATAACAAGAACTGAAAACAAGGAATTCGCTTTCACTAAACTCATGACTTGCGGACTATGCGGATCGGGAATAAGTGCCGAAGAAAAGTTTAAGAAATTAAAAAATGGCGATATTCATCGCCACGTTTATTATGGGTGTACTAAATTCAAAGATAAAAACTGTAAAGCAGGATATATAGACGAAGAAACACTTATTAAGCAATTCGAGACTCTAATGGACAAAATTGATCTCGATGAGATTGGAATTAGAGAAAAAATTACAACCGAAATTGAAAGATTTAAAAAATTTAAAAGAATTATTTCAGGAACCACGGAACAAATAACAATCAAAGAAATTGACGTAAAAAACTACGCAAAATTTATCTTGAGAGACGGAGAAACAAAGGAAAAAAGAGAACTGTTGGGATGTCTAAAAAATAAAATTATTTTAGTCAAAAAAATGATTATCCCTAAAGACGGAACCTTTTCTAAATCAAATGTGATATAAGCTATGGAATCAAAATTAGATCAACCTCACCACCATTCTCTTTATATTTTTTTGAAGATTTTTTTCTAAATAAGTTAGTCTGGGTTGGCTTATGAAACATACAAACTCTCTCGATGAGTTTTTTTCGAGGGAAAGTCTTCTGTAAAATATCTTTAGTTATTTGATAAGTTTCTTTTCTGTAATCAGTTCTCACATATATAGTTGCATCGGGATGCATTATCTTTGCGGATCTCTGAAATACTTTTTCCAATAAATTAGTATACTCTTCCAGATTATCAAATTTTCTTCGATACTTATCTTTTAATATCTTGGGTTCTGCGGCATATCCGAGCATCCATAATCGTAGCCACTGATCATAGTGATAGTTTGTTATTCCTAAGTAAGGAGGGGATGTAAAAAGTAATTTAGGTCGCTTATATTTTTTATCAATTATTTGTTTACTGGCTTTATTAAGTAATAGAGAACTGTCGCCAAGATATAAAAAATTTTGATGTACCGGCGGAACTCCATTTTTATATCTCCACTCAATTCGTTTTTTTAAAAAATCTACTGGATCAATCTGGGGGGGCAATAATTTTCTTTCTTTCCACCAATTAATAGAGTACTTAGGAGACATTGATTTTGTCTGTCGCATCTGATTCGATAATGCGTTGCCATATTTACCGTGTAAGCTTACAAGAATCAACGCCATCAAAGTTGCATCTGATTGGTTGGTTTTCCACTTTAATTCAGCTCTGGCCGCTAACAAAAAACAAACAACTTTATCACTGTAACAATAACGAAAAAATATGGGCAACAACTTTGCCTTGTTTTTATAACGATAAGCAACACTATCAAGAAAACAGAGGCGTTTTATTACTTTTTCCTTTGGGGCGGGTGACAATTTTGTTTTTGCATAAACCCATCCAACCGGATTAATTTCCATTCCAATACCAACGCGACCATTCGTAGTTGCTGCAAAAACAGAAGTGCCTCTACCCATAAAAGGATCCAACACGACATCTCCTGATTTAGTATATTTTTTTATAACGTTACTAGCAAATAATGCTGGAAACATCGCATAATATGGTCCTACACCCTCCCATCGGTTTATTGCATTAGAATATTTTCCGTCCATAATAATATTAATTTTTTCTCATTAAGGCCTTAGCAAGCTGCTCGAGCACTTTCCCTCCTAAGCGTAGAGGAATCGCCGCCTGAGCATGAGCTGCAATAATCGGTGATAAAGAATTCGGATATTGCGAAGAAACCAACATATTGAGCATATTACAAATTGTGCCAAATCTAGGATATAAACTTATATCATCAGAATCTAATGTGTCTTGATCTTCAGATAAGAAGGCGATACTCGCGACAATTCTATAACCATTTTTTGTTTTATAAAAAAATTTTCTTCCAAAGTACGTATCAAGCCCATATCGTTTATCGCTTTTAGAAAAAATAATACGCTCTTTTATGTATTTATCAGTCAATAAGGAATACGTTCCCGGTAAAAATAAATTAAGTCCTGATGTTTCTAATTTATCTACCGTATTAAAATGCTCTACAAACTCCCCGCTTTTCTCTATGCCCAATATTATTAAATCTGTATCGGTTTTTTCTTTAACAATTTTGTTAATCCTTTTTAATTCTTTATTTATAGCATTGCTAAGCCAGGCTGGGTGTCCGAAAACAGCAAGTGGCCCATCAATTATAAAAGCAATTTGATTTATCTTGTGTAATAGATTTCTTCTTTCGAAACCACGTAAAAGATGTACTAATAGAACCCTCTCCCATACCTGCATTATTTCTCCCAATGATTCACCATTTAAACCTATATCCCTAAATCGTTCATAAACTCTCAAAGCATCAGTCGAATAAATAGGTTTTTTAGTGAAAGAACAGGTAGTAACGCCGGCTAATACATTAAGTCGTTCTTGGCACCCATCGGCTTCATATGGACAAGATTGAGAATGTTCTACTGGCTTTAACGCAAGAAGTTTTTCGTATGTATCCAATAGACTAACTCCGTCATCGTCTACTATAATATTCTTAAAGTTTTCATATAGCGATTCTCTAAATGAATCTTTCGCGGATGTATGAGATCTAACAACTACATTACTGCCAGGAAAAGCTGCATCAAGCGCAGAAGTTTCCTCGGTCTTACGAAACTCAACAGGATCGACTGGCCTGTGTTGATCTAGCTCATTCATTCTTTTCAAATCCAATAGAACACTCGCCGTAGTAAGGTAGCCAATCATCGCGCCAGGGTAACCATTTTCAATTGGAACTTCTGTTTGACTTCCATCAATTGCTATAACAAAATCAGGAAAATTTATTACTTTATCGGAAATAAATTTTGGTAGGAGTGTAACTACTTTTTTTGAGGATGAATCACAAATTCGAACACTTCTAAGTAGTCCTTTTACACACTCTGACTCGACAATACGATTCAATGGCTTATAATGAGCAAATTCTCCTTCGTATGGCATATTTATAATTTTTCGACAGTAAATTTCTCAATTTGAGCAGGCACAACATAGGGGTTTGAGAGAGTTTTTATTCTTAAAAATCCCTTATCTTGAGCTCTTAAAATGCTATGTTCAAAGTCATCAAAATCATAAAATTTTCTTAATTCTTTTGTTTCATCGGTATTATTAAGATGACCTATAAACCAATTCGCTGTATTACGGAGGATATTTTTTTGGATGGAGCTGACTTCTTGCGTAATATAAATAAGACCAAGATGGTATTTAGCTCCTTCCTTCGCTGTTTTTATCCAGATATCAGAAAGTTCTTTTTCTTCTGCGGATGGAAGAATATTATGAGCCTCTTCAACGTATATTAATATGTCTTTAGGCAAACCACCTTTACGAAATACCGCTCGGTTTCTTTCAAATATTTTTTTCATGACACGATCAGCCGAAACTTTATTTAGCTCTTGCTCACCACTTGATTGATCTATAATAACCAGCTTCCCTTTCTCGAGTTCTTCATAGATTTCGTCTGCATAATCTTGGCTTGAACTATGGCTATGCTGCTCCTTAACTCTTCCAATAAGACGAGAGCCATTGGCGTAGTTAAACATCCCTAATATTTTTCTTAACTCTTCATCGGCCCATGATTCTTCTGAAGGATTTTTAGCCAAATACTTAGTATCAAATTCTTGAAACCCAGATTTTTTGTCTTCGATGTAATCATTCAATCCTTGCATTGCTTGAGATAATTCACCCCAGCTCGGGTTTTGTTTTTCAAAAATATCGGCGAACCTTTTGTACGCTGATGGTTCTTCTTCGTTGTCAATTTCGCCGCGCATACTCTTCAAAAAATCTTGACTAAACAACTTTTCCGTTTTTGGAGTAACTGTCGCAGGAACTTCAAAACCAGCTTTGTGTAATAACGCCCTATAACAAAGAATCCGGCGTCGATAACGAACAATATCACCAAAATCGCTCCCCTCTGCTGGCGGGTCTAACATTACATCTCTAAAATTTGCTATATACTTAGCATTATCGCTAAGTAGGGCGGTATTAATAATTTGCTTACCAATTTGTATATTCTCATCTAAATAAAAATTTAATTTCATTAGCCGCCTATCGGGATCATTTGGATGAAGAGTTATACCATAAGTGACAACATCACCCTTTAATTCTTTCTGAGATCCTTTTGGCCCTGACATCCAAACATTCTTTATAGCATTTGGATTGTTTTCGCTATCTTGATCTTGGACATTCTCATTCGCATACTCTCCGTTAGGGTCAAAAACTACTTGACCAATGGAGTTAGGTTTTTTATGCCAACGAAGTTCAAAAATAGATTTTAAAATAATTTTTGTAGTATTTGATTTTCCAGTTCTTGTCATCCCGAAAAGTGCAGTTTTTTGCCCAAGTAAATCTGTGGGGGTAATTGATACAGAAACACCAGAAATTTGCTGATATTGACGATTAGTAGATGCATATCTAACTTCTCCAACTTTAACCAGGATGTCTTCATCGCCTTTTCCTTGCTTAGGAGCGCGATAATTTACTATTTTTTCCAAGGCGTCACCGCGAGGTTTAAACACTTTTAACCCACGATTAGGATAATAATTACTAAGGTCTGACCCGAACATAAGGGCATAGGATGGCTTCTCCTTATCTTGTGTTAAATTATTAACATAAAACGTACCCAAAACTCTACACCGAATACCAGCATAACTTAAAATATTGTGTGTAGTCGAATCCATAACATCTTTATCATCCCATGTTTTATTGAGTTCACCACTAACACGTTGTGCATTTTCTACTCTAACACGCAAAGCCATATCTGCATTGGGCAAATTTGCCTGATCCAATACGCGTAATAAGATAACTGAGGTATCTTCTTCTTTGACATCGATCGCCGAACCAGAATTAATCCTCGTTGCGATTAAAAATGATAAGGCCGGGATCCCGCCAACTTTTTGCCTATGAAAATCATGTATCTGAACAAGCGCCTCTTCATATCCCAAGGAATAGACTTCACCAACATAAGCTTCCGGTTCAATTAAATCAGAAATAATTTTTGCTGCAGTTTGCAGATCTTTGCTCAACTCCGTCTCTACGAGTCTATCGGATGCTTTTGAAATTAAATCTGGCATATAGAATTATTTAGTTAATAAACAAAACTACCCCCCCCCGAACCATGATACTAAGTTCAACTTGACCGGACAACTTGAACTAAAACTATAATTGGTCAAATCCTGTAAGGCCTCTGTGGCGATTTTATATTACTATTACGACGCTTTTCGAGCGCTATTAATATATATCAGTAAACTAGGCTTTCAGGCCTGCAAGTTTCTTTAGCTTAGAGCCTATTGAGGCCTGAGATATACTGCTATTTATGTTATCAAAAGCAACTCTTGCATCATTTAACGGCTTCTGGGGGTTATACAAAAATAAGCTAGCTCTTGAAAGATATGTATTCTGGAATAAAGTAGATTTTGTAAAAAATTCTTCTAGTCTAACTCTTTCCCCTGGCTCATCTTCAGCTCTAACTCCGTCTACATAATCTTTAATGTAACCAGCTGGCACACGAAGCATATTAACTCTTATTTGCTCTTCGTTCTTTTGAAATAAAGATCCGTTATATGTTACTGCCTCATCATATAATTTACAGTTATTATAAAATTCTGTAATAATATCCCATTCATCTCTATCAAAATATCTAACAAACAGATACTTATACTTACTCCAGCTATCATTTGGCAAGAGAAATTTATTAGGTAAGGTGCCGGCCCTCACATTTTCTCCTACTTGCCCCAATATCCTCTCAGCATTTTGAATTTCTAAAAGAACAATATTGGCAGCATCCTTCTTTAAATCATTTTTTTGTTTCCAATATAAGAAGAAGGCGACGGCACCGGCTAAAAGCGTAACTAACCCTACAAAAAAATTTGAATCAAAAAAATTAATAATCGTATTCATAATGTATTTTTATAAATCAATATAATTATATATATTATACTAATAGTCCTCGTACTAGCTCAACTTGGCTGCGGGACCTGGATTCGAACCAGGATAAACGGCTTCAAAGGCCGCTGTCCTACCGTTAGACGATCCCGCAATTTAAAATACCCTCTCTTAGAGGATATTATTAAAAATGGCTCTATATGTCAACCGAACCGGATACTTTCTTTTAAACCTTAGCGTATTTCCTAACTGCAAATAAGCTAGCGACGATATTAATGAAGAGAATAGCTAAGAACTGGGCGCCGAAGATGACCAAGAAATTTTCAACGAAATAAGAAAGAATATTGACGTTATAGCCCATAAAGAAAGCTTCTAGATAAGGCTGTAGTAGCGTCAAGAAAGGATAAAAGATAGAAATAACGATCAGCACGCTGACGAGCGAGTAGACCAAGGCGGAAAACATGTACGGCATATAGATGAAGAAATTAGAGGCGCCGACGAGCCGCATGATTTCGATCTCCTGGCGATGCGTATAGATAGCGACCCTGATAGCATTATAGACGACTAGTAAGCTCGTCAGCACGAAAATCAAAATTATTCCTAAGCCCACCTCGTTGACTCGCTTAGTGATATCAGAGATCTTATTTAAAATCGCGGTATTATCGGAAAAATCCCGGGACTCAATAATAGAGTTGTCGAGCATCTTCAAGTCGTTAATGACTAGATTCGATTCTTCAAAATTCTTAGGAACGACCGTCAAGCTCGGGGATAAGGGATTGCGGCCCAATTCTTTCAGAGCGGCGAGCACGGTCGGATCATTCTCATATTTAGAGCGAAAAGCGTCAATGGCGCTCTGTTTCGAAGTATAGACGACCTCTTTGACTTTCGGAGAAGCCGCAATCTTATTTTTCAAGGCGATGATTTCACTTTCAATCGTATCCGGCTTCAAGTAAAGGCTGATATCAATCTTCTCTCTGATTACTCCGACCGCGTTATCGCTAATAAGGCGGACAGTCAAGAGCGTGTTGATAGAGAACAGGGCGATGAGTAGGATAGTAATCGTCACAATCGTGAGCCAGATATTCCTGACGATGTCCTGGAAGCTGAATTTGATGATGCGATAAAGAGAAAGCATAAAAAAAATAATTAAAGCAGATATCGGCCGTGCGCTTGATCATTGATAATCTGGCCGTTCTCCATAGTGACGACCCGGCGATTTAGGCGATTCACGATTTCTTTATTATGGGTCACTAAGATAACGGTCGTGCCGAATTTATTTATCCGGAGCAATAGGTTAATAATCTCATCCGCGTTAATCGCATCAAGATTTCCGGTCGGTTCATCGGCTAATAATATCTTCGGCTGATGGACGAGAGCGCGCGCGATAGCCGCCCGCTGCTGTTCGCCGCCGGAGACTTCATTCGGATAGCGCTTCTTCTTATCGTCGAGACCGACAATCTTTAAGACGCTCGGGACTACTTTCTTAATCTTGTCTGACTTCCCTCCGGAAACCTGAAGCGCGAAAGCGACATTCTCTTCCAAAGTTTTCTTTGGTAATAATTTAAAGTCCTGGAAAATAACACCAATCTGGCGGCGCAAATAAGGAATCTCCCGATGGCGCAGGCGCGTAATATCCCAATCGCCGATCATGACCCGGCCTTCATCCGCCCTTTCTTCGCCGATGAGCAGACGGACCAGAGTCGTCTTGCCGGCGCCAGACTGGCCGACGATAGAAACGAATTCTCCCGGCTTAATATTCAAAGAGATATCTTTTAAGACCTTGTGCCTATGGTCGTATGATTTAGAGACATTTTCCAAAGTGATCATAAAGAAAGATTTATTTTTTTATGAGGCGCAGGCCGTAGCGGATGAGCTGCTCGTTATCGGAAAAATTAGCCGCCTTGCTCTGCGAACCGAAATTCACGGCGATCAGATTTCCGTTCGCGGTCTGGATACGAGTCATTAGGCAATAACCGGCTTCATCAAGATATCCAGTCTTGGAGCCGATAATCGGATATGTTCCGGATTTCAAGAGCTGGTTCGTATTCGTCAGAGTATGATTTTTCTTGGTATTAATCGTCTTGAAAGTATACTTAGCGGCGGTGCTAGCCTTCTTGATGAGAGAATTTCCGAAAACTTCTTTAGTTATTATAGCATAATCAAGCGGCGAACTCACGTTCTCCGGAGATAATCCGGTCGGCTCGACAAAAGAAGTGCTGCCCGCGCCCCAGTCCTTCACGGCCTCATTCATTCTCGCGATGAATTTTTCGCGGCTGAGCCCGCTGACGCGCACCAGGCTTTCGATGGCGTTATTAGCCGAACCGACCAGCGCGCTATAAACTAAGTTCTCGATAGTCAGCGTGTCTCCTTCCTTGACAGTCAGGCGCGCCGACTCCCAAGGCTTGCAATAAGCGTAATTATATTTCTCATCCTGATATTTATAAGTGACGACTTTTTTTAAATCAGGCTTCGTATCTAAAAATATTTTCATGGCGACTAATTTCGTCAAGCTCGCCAAAGGAGATGAATCGTTTTCATTCTTGCCCCATAAAACACGGCCGTCTTTTTCCAGCATGATTATGGCAGAGGAGGCAGTGATATTCAAATTACTAGTCTCTTGCGGCGTCGCTTGCTTCACGGCCGGAAGAACGGTCTTAAGCGTCTCGATCTTTACCGGAATAAGCCCGGCTCCGGGAGAAGCAATCTTTGAGAAAGCGACATAATCAAGATCGACGACTCGGTCCGGATGCTTATCGCGCTCCGGCCCCCAATCGTTGACCGTCACGTCGACAAATTTTCCGTTATTAAGATTATAGACGCGCAGCACCGTGCCCTTGGCAAAATCTGGAGAAGCCGTAAACAATCCGCCTTTGTATTTATACCAGCTGGCCGTGCCCACGCTCAAAGTATCCGGGTTATATAAGACAACCACGCGGCCGGAAACGGCATCGGTCGTCGCCGTCACGTATTTTCCCTGCGGATTATCGCTCGTCAGGAGCGGCCGCCAAGTCTTGGATAAAGAATCATAAGAAAAGATCTGCTTGAGATAATTATTCTTCGGCTGGTAACTGATCTTCAGCGTCAGAGGTCGGCTCGGATCATAAAATCCGGCCGTCGTGAAAGAATATTCATAAGCCGCTGTCAACGTCTGCCATTCCCAGGGCAGATTCTCGGCTAGGGCATCAGAACTCGTCTCTAGGCTGACGGGCGCCGTAAAAGCCACCGCTTCATATTTTATTTCTAACCCCGAACCGGTTTCCGCACGCGCTATGACCGGGGAGGTCAGAAAGATAAGGCTGAAAATCAAAAGATAACTCTTGCATTTAATATTCATAGATATTTTCATTGACTAAAGTCGTTTTTTAAGACTATAATGATTAAGATTTAAGCGGACGGGTAGTATAAGCTGCGGGTGTCGTATAATGGTTATTACATCAGCTTCCCAAGCTGAGGAAGGCGGTCCGATTCCGCTCACCCGCTCTATTTTTTAAACCAGATGCCGAAGTAGCTCAGCTGGTAGAGCAACGCACTCGTAACGCGTAGGTCAGGGGTCCGATTCCCCTCTTCGGCTCAGATAAACGGCTTCAGCCTGCCCAGGCTCAGGCCGTTTTTTAATTAAAATAATAGCGCCACCATTTCGTCAGATTACTGACATTCTCTTCGGAAGAACTGGCGTTAGTCGAAATGACATTATTCTTAGCGTCCTCGATGACGATAACAGCCTCTCCCGGCTTTTTCAGGTTCAGATTCAGGCGCGCTTGTTCTTCCAATGATTGTTCTGATTGCAGATACAGAGCCAGATCCTTGAGCTGCTGGTTCTGGCTTTCGTATTCGCTGATCTGCTTCTTCACGTCCGCCACTTCTTTTTCCACTAACTGCCTCTGGCTATAGGTCCGAGCCAGCGGAAAGATGACAACCACTAAAAAAACCAGGCCGATAAGCGCTAAGAAACGCTGGCTGGAAAAAAATCGATACCAGGAATTATTCGGCTTGGTGCCGAAGCTAGCCACTCGCGGACGAGAGCTAAGCCTATTTTTTATCATGTTATTTATTATAGCATAAAAAAACGCGCCGAGGATAGCGCGTTTTTAGGCTTATTTAGAGCAAGTTTTAAATTTAGCGCACCTTCGGAGTTACCCAGAAACCCATATATTTACCGCGCATCAGTCTTATCTGCGCTTCTAAACAAGGGACAGCACCGAAGATGACTATAGTAACCGGAACGACTACCCATTCTAAGGTCATAAAGATCTTCTTCCCAAATTTATAACCTGCAGGCTTCTTCGGCAAGAGCAGGGCGGAAATGACAGCCGATAAGACCATGCCAATTAAAGCGAAATTCATCAGATTCTGAGTCACATAGGGCAGATTACCGGAAAGCACGGTAGAATTGAAACGATCGCCACCGAGAAGCATCGGCAGCCAGCCGATACCGCCAATAATAACGGCGCTGGTCGCCCAAGCATGAAAACCATAAACCTGAATGATAATATGCCCGATAATTTTACTCTTGTCTAAATCTTTGTTCTTCCAACGTTTAGAAGCATTAAAAATCAGATAAGGAATATTTTCTCCGCCCCAAGCCCAGCGACGCTGCTGCTTATAGAGACTCTTGGCCGTTTGCCACATATTGGCGCCGCTAGTGATATCCATGGAAACCTCGAAATGAATCGGTTCAACGCGATAATGGCCGTTATAATACATCAGGCAATGCCAGAAAATGCGAGAGTCTTCAGAAACATTTTTAGTTCCCCAGAAACCAATCTCTTTCAGGGCCTGCCAGGTCATGGAATGTGAAGAATAAGTGACTAAGCTTTCTTGGCGGATCTGCATGACCATCTGCCAGAAAGTATTAGAAGTCGCGGCTACTCGAGAGAAAAAAGGCGCATTCCAGATATTATTCTGATAGACCGGAACCGGTTGATAGCTGGCGTGATAGGGATCAGTCACGGTCAAAAAAGTATAAGTCAGTGCGGAAAAATATCCCGGCTTAACGACGGTATCGACATCAAAGACGCTAACTAATATTTTAGATTCATCAAAATTTTCCGGATTAATGATCTCCTCTCTCACCTTCCGGGCGCACCAAGCCTGGTTCGCTCCCTTGCCCTTCAGTTCTCCAACCAGCCCATCCGGATGAAAAGTGACGAAGAGGCGTCCGAACTTATCATTAAATTTTTCCTTGATGGCGGCCGCCCGCTCTTGAGCGGCTGCAACACCCGCTCTTTCTTCGAAAGTAAGAGCGACTATCATATGATCGGTCCTGAAGCCGTCATCAATCAATGATTGCAAGCACTCTGATAATATAACCACGCTTTCTTCGTAAGTTGGAAGAACCACTAATTGCCAGACGTCATCCGGCTTCAGACCCTTCCTAATAAGGGCATCGCTGGCGACTTTGGCCGAATCAAATTCGCCTCGGGATAAAGCTTCGCATTTCCCTTTCCAGTCGGTTCTCATTCCTTGTTTCAGGCGGCGATATGAAGTAATTAAAAAAATCGCCATGTAATGACTAATAATAGCCAATAAACATCAAAGGCGATAATGAGATAGGCGACGAGAACTGGATTAAAATAAGATAACACGGCTAAACCGACGAGAGTCCCGATAGAAAAAGCTCCGGGAAATATTTCTAATATTCGATAAATCTTGCGATCACGACCGACTAAATCCGTCGCCTTGCCGATTTTGAGATAATCAATGGTTTTGTCCATATTTAAGAGGTAATCTAAATAGCGCCCCTTCTTTTTAGCTCAAAAAAGCATTCCGCGCAAGCTTTGACGTCGAAGACGGCATCATGGGCATCGGGAAAATTAGTTTGAAATAAGCATTGATATAATTCCGTCAGATTAGGCCATTTATAACCGCCACGGGCGCTCGGCAGTTTACAGAACTGGACGCTGCTTTTCATCGTGCAGATCTTATTAGCGCCAGTGATACAATTATCGAGATTCTCTCTGAGTAATTCTGCCCCGACGATCTTCTCGTCGAAATCGATATTATGCGCGACTAGGTAATTAGCGCTCTTCACATCGCGCAAAAAATGATTCAGGGCGATCGGCAAATCGACACCTTCTTTTAAGGCGCGCTCCTGAGTGATACGATGAATTTTAGCTACTTCATCAGAGATAACGAAACCGTTGGGCTTGATAATATAATTCTGGCTCTCCCAATGATTTCCGTCCTCGTCATACAGACTCCAAGAAATCTGGACTATCCGCGGCCAATTTGAAAAATCATCAAGCGGCGCTTGATAATTCTTCGGCAGACCGGTTGTTTCCGTATCAAAGAATAAATACATAAATCAATTCTTAAGAGTGATGTCTTCGTCTTCTTTCAATTCCATCTCCTTATAAGGAAGTTCGGGGAAAGGGATATCTTTCCAGTCGGAAGACTTTTGTTCTTTTTTGGCTGGAGCTGGGGCTGTCGCCGCGGCCGGCCTAGCTTTTATTTCACGGCCGCGAAAATCGCGCGGCGCTACTTTTGTCAAATCGCTGAGAGACAAGGTCGGGATGTTCTCTTTCTTCTTATCTACCTCATCGACGCGGCGCCTTTCTTCTATCTTGGCTAATTGACGCTTTTCTAGATCCTGGCGTTTCTCTTCTTTTTTTTTACTGAGACAATCGCGGCAATAGACCGGGCGGACTCCATCCGGTTCAAAGACAGTTGTTGTTTCTTGGCCGCAAGAATTACAGATAGCCGTATAGCCGCCGACAGTCGCTTTCTTCAAGGCTGGACGGGGCGAAGCTGGCGAAACTGGAGCAGGAGCCGAAGGTTGGAAAGATTGCGCGGGACGCGGAACTGGAACGGCGGCCGGAGCAGGAAAAGAATGATCTGGCGCAGCGACCGGGTTTGATGCGCGATAAGCCGACGTCGAAGCTAGAACTGGAGTAGGCGCAGTTTCTTCTCCGGTATTCTCATGCCAGCTCATAATCTTTTCTTCGACCGATTCCCTGTCGGAAGCATAATGCTCGCGAGAATAATCAATCACCTTCTGAGTGTTGCCTGTCTTTTCCGCTTCTGTGAGCGGCGGCAAGCCTTTGGCCGAAAAAGGCGAAGAAGAAATGCCGTCGATCATCAATTTCAGATACATCTCATACTTAGGCAGATTAACAATATCTTCTTCGGTAAAAGTCGGAGTGAATTCTTTAACCAGCTCTTCAGCGTCAGCCGCGCCGACCCGAAAAACAACCATCGTGCCGACATTGCCGAAAACAGCCGGCTTAACTTTCTCGCTCAGTTGTTCGATATACTGATGCGCTAAAATCAAACTCAAGCGATATTTACGGGCTTCCGATAAGATATTAGCGAAACTGTCGGTTGAAAAATTCTGAAATTCGTCAATGTATAAGAAAAAATCACGGCGTTCTTTTTCCGGAATATCAACGCGGCTCATGGCCGCTAATTGAATCTTCGTAATCATCATCGCGCCTAACAAGGCCGAATTATCTTCGCCGATGCGGCCCTTAGATAAATTCATAATCAAGATCTTGCCATTATCCATGATTTCGCGGATATCAATGGATGACCTTACCTGACCAATAATATTTCTCATCAAAGAGCTGGATAAAAATTGACCAACCTTATTCTGAATAGGAGAAACGGCCTCGGAAGCGAACTTATCAGCATAACCGGAAAATTCCTTCTCCCAAAAAGCCTTGACCACTGGGTCTTTAATGTTAGCAACGACGCGCTTGCGGTAATTCTTATCGGACAGCATGCGCACGACGCCCAAAATCGTCGAACCGGGAAAATCCAGAATCGCCAAGATAGCGTTGCGCAAAATATATTCCAAACGAGGGCCCCAAGAATCCGCCCATAATTTCTGGAAGACGCCGATCAGACCGGAAGCGACGAGATGACGCAGATGCGGCTCGACTTGCTCCACGACGTTAAAAGCAATCGGAAAATTTATATCCGACGGATTAAAATAAACGACGTCCTTGATCCGGTCTTCAGGGATGAACTCGATAATCTTTTCAGCCAGATCACCATGCGGATCGACAACGGCAACGCCATGCCCGGCACGAATATCATCCACAATCATATTTTCTAGGATAGTGGATTTGCCCATGCCTGTTTTCCCAATCAAATACATATGCCGGCGGCGGTCGTCGGTCTTAATTCCGAATCTTTTGAATTCGTTGCGATAAGTTGTCTGAGCGAAGACCGCAATATCCTGCATAAGAAAAAGTCTTAATTAAAATGTCTTGCTTAGTTAATGAGGAAAGTCTTATAGCTCTGGAGCGCGTCTTTTATAAGCGGCGGGAGATAAATGAAGCCGAGGGCAATCGGAACAGCGATAAGGAAGAAGCGCAGCGTACTCCAAACCTGCTGCCAGCGTATATACTTCTTGATGGAATTGACGGCCTGAAGCACTTCCGCGCTGCTCTTAAGATTATCTTGCAATAATCCTTCTAATTTTTCTAATTCTATCTTATTTATTTCCGACATATTATAAAGTTATCCGCGCACCTCGCAAAGATCCACGTGCTTGCGGCCGATAGCGGCGAACTCCGCCATCTCTTTAGAGCTATAACCGGGCTTCTCCTTAAAATCATTATCAACTAATCCAGTATCAGATTTAAAATTCTGGAGATACCATTTTTTGGCTCCCTGGATAGATTTGCCCATCGCTTCAAAATCATCCTGGCTAAGCAAACCGGGAACGACGGTCGTCCGGAATTCATAGGGTAAACCGCTCTCAATTATCATCTTAACACTTTTTTCGATATTTTTACAGTCGAGACTCACGCCGACAACCTCGCTATATCTCGCTAAAGGCGCCTTCAAATCCATGGCGATATAGTCGATGAGCTTAGCCTTAATAAGCCCGGCGAGCATGTCGGGATTAGTGCCGTTCGTATCTAATTTTACGAGATAACCGATCTCTTTGATCTTCCTGATGAAGTCGGGCAGGTCGGGGTGCAGAGTCGGCTCCCCGCCGGTGATGACGACTCCTTCCAGGCGGCCGAATCTTTCCGTTAAAAAAAGAAAAAGGTCTTCATGGGAAATCGCGGAAAAACCTTTTTCTTTTTTATTTTTTTCGTCCCCTCCCTCAAGGGGCAGGACAAGCAAAGGGTTGTAGCAGAAGTGGCAACGGAAATTACATCCTTGGGTGAAGATTATGGCCGCTAGATGATCAGGGTAGTCAAGAAGGGTTAATTTCTCTAAACCGCCAATTATCATAGCTTTTTAATTTATTCGCAAACCTTGAACGTCTTCCGGTCCTTATACTCAGCGGCTTTTCCCGGGTTATAATTCTTCACCGGAGTAAGCCAGCCGACAACACGGCTATAGACGATGCATTCCTGTCTTTGTGTCTGTATTGGACTCATATTATTATCATTATAAATTATATCTATTTAAATTACAAATATCAGCTATTGACTGATTACCAATTACTGATTAACGGCACGAACCTCAGCCACGCTCTCTTTATAGCCAATTTCCTCATCGCATTTAGGGCAATATTTATGTTCTCCGGACAGATAGCCATGCTTCGGGCAGATCGAGAAAGTCGGAGTGATAGTAAAGTAAGGCAAGCGATAAGATTCGACGATCTTCTTGACCAATCTCTTCGCCGTTTCGCCGTCAGGCAAACGTTCTCCTAAATAACCGTGAAGAACGGTACCGCCGGTGTACTTAGTCTGCAAGTCGTCCTGAAGATCGAGGGCGGAAAAGATATCATCAGAAAAATTAACATGCAGATGAGTCGAATTCGTATAATACGGGTCGGCGCCCTGGCGCTTGACCGCCTCAGTATTAGCACAGATTATGCCCGGATAAAGCTGCTGATCCTTCTTAGCGAAACGATAGGTACAGCCCTCGCCCGGAGTCGCTTCCAAATTATAAAGATTATTGGTCTCGTTCTGAAAGTCCATTAATTTTTCGCGCATGAAATCAAGGATCTCGGCCGCAAAAGCGTGGCCTTCCGGAGTGGCGATATCCTTACCCATCAGATTCAGAGCCGCTTCGTTCATGCCGTTGATGCCGATAGTCGAAAAATGATTCTTCCAATAGGTTCCGAAGTGAGCCTTGATATTCTCGAGATAGAACATTGAGTAAGGATAGAGGCGATCTTCAGTAAACTTCTCGATAATCTTGCGCTTGATCTCTAAGCTCTCTTTAGAAATTTCCATTAATTTAGTAATCCGTTCTTTGAATTCTTCCTTGCTCTTAGACAGATACCCGACTCTAGCCAGATTCAGAGTCACAACTCCGAGAGATCCGGTCAAAGGATTAGCGCCGAACAGTCCGCCGCCGCGCTTGCGTAACTCGCGATTATCAAGCCTCAAGCGGCAGCACATTGAACGCGCGTCGTCGCGATTCATATCGGAATTAACGAAATTAGAGAAATAAGGAATACCATATTTAGCGGTCATCTCCCAGGCCGGTTTCAAACATTCTCTATCCCAATCAAAATCTTTATCGATATTATAAGTCGGAATCGGGAAGCCAAAGACGCGTCCGGAAGAATCGCCGGCCAGCATGACTTCGGCGAAAGCCTGATTGAACATATCCATTTCCGGCTGAAAATCCTTATATTTTTCTGACATGACTTCACCGCCAATAATGACGTTCTCTTCGCCGATCATCGGGGACGGAGTCACGTCGAGCGTGATATTCGTAAACGGAGTCTGGAAGCCGACGCGGGTCGGGACATTGATATTGAACATGAATTCCTGCAAGCCTTGTTTAACCTCCTTGAAACTCAAATTATCATAACGGATAAACGGCGCGAGATAGGTATCGAAATTAGCGAAAGCCTGGGCGCCAGCCGCTTCACCCTGAAGAGTATAGAAGAAATTAATAATCTGGCCTAACGCGCTCCGAAAATGTTTCGGCGCATTGCTTTGAACTTTTTCGCTAACGCCGCGAAAGCCGCGCAATAATAAGTCCTTCAGATCCCAGCCGCAGCAATAAGGAGCCAGCAGACCTAAATCATGGATATGAATATCACCGTTGATATGAGCGGCGCGAATATTTTCCGGATACATCTTATTAAGCCAATAACGAGCGGAGATAGAAGAAGCAATATAATTATTCAAACCCTGGACAGAAAAACTCATATTGCTATTCTCTTTCAAGCGCCAATCAGCCCGGCCCAGATAGTCTTCTAAAAGTTTATCATCTGAAGTAGAGGTATTAATATCGCGCAATTGGCGATGCTGGTCACGATATAAGATATAAGCTTTAGCGATCTTAATCAATTTGCTCTCGATCAATATCTCTTCCACGATATCCTGGACTTCTTCAACCGCCGGAATGCTGTTCTTATGGAATTTCTGATTCAAACGCATCGCGACCTGATCAGTCAGCTTCTTCGCCAGATGGCGATCATCAACGCCCACCGCTAAACCAGCCTTATAAATAGCCTTACTGATCTTATCCTGATCAAAGTCGACGATTTCGCCGGATCTTTTGATTAACTTGCTGATAGTTTCGGACATAATATTATTTCTTTTCATTTATAAGCTTATTCAGTTCCTTGCGGAATTCATGCGCATCCTTGAAGGATTCATAAACCGAGGCATAACGGATATAAGCGACCGGATCGACCTTCTTCAAGTTCTTCATCACGGCTTGTCCTATCTGACGGGAAGTTATCTCCGTCTTTTTCAGGCGTTGCAGGTCTCTTTCAATGGAATGAATCAGTTTTTTGAAGCGGTCTTCGGTAATAGGCCTCTTTTCGCAAGACTTTTTCAAACCGCTGACCATTTTTTCCCGGCTATATGACTCTCTTCGTCCGTCCCGTTTCATGATAACCAGATCTAACAGCTCAATTTCCTCGTAAGTCGAGAAACGAAAGCCACATTTCAAGCATTCGCGGCGACGGCGGATAGACAGCCCGTCCGGGGCGACTCGAGAGTCGACCACCTTAGTGTCTGGGAAATAACAGATGGGGCATTTCATATATTGATAAACCCTATATTTTGTGGCCTTTTAGGACATCGACCACTAAATGTTGTGTCTTATAGCTATTTTAGCAAAATTCAAATGTCCGGTCAATTCAGCTAATTTTCAAGAAAAATATTAATTTTTTCTTACTTATCCACAGAATAATAAAAAAGAGGTTCCACTCATTAAAAGCGGGAACCTCTTTAAAACACTAAAATATAATTTTATCTTGCCGTTTTCAGGCCTAACGGCAGAAAGAACGAAACTGCCCCGAAGACAAGCGCATGGCTAGCCGGAGAATCTGCCCCTAAGACTAGCCTGTTCTTTTGGCCGGGAGCTCCTTGGAAGACAAAAAAGCTTGGTACTTCTGAAAATATCCCATCGGCATTGCGAGAAACCTCGTCGCCGGCATAAACTGGGTCCAATTCAGCTACTAGATCATCATTAAAATCATAACGGTCCAAATGGCATAGATTCATGCAAATCCCAGCAAATACGCCAGGGCTGAATTCATTGCCTTTGTCAAACATAGCCCAGAGCGCATTATTAACGGAACAATCTTGATATCGCAAGCCGAATTGCCCGGGAATAATCAGAATATCGCCTGGCTGCTCTTTCTCTAGAATTTCCATGGCCTGCAACGATAGATCCGTCTGACGCAATTTCTCGGACGTGATAGAAAATAACGACGGCGGTTCACGATGCAATTCTTCTACCAGTATCTCCCCTCTGAGAGTGTTGACAAAATCGCATCTGGCGGCTAACTCTTTCAACCCCAGTCTTACGGCCGCGCAATATTGATCGCGCGGGTCAGAAAGATCAGGAAAATGCTTCCGGGCCAAGGCTGATATTTTAGCTATAGCAAAGCATCCTTCGGCGCCAGCAGGCATAATCGGCAGATTACTAGCGAATTTCGCGGCTTGGGCCGTATTAAGTCCGAAGATGTCTCCGATCATCGCTATCTGCTCAAAAATATTTTTGGGACCAAGATACGCCTTCGGGTATCTGCCCCACGTTTTTCTAGATTCTTCAAAATTAAATTCAGCCATAATCGTTATATTTTGATTGCCAGAAATTGCTCTAGCAGCATTTTTAAAAGGACAAATTCATCAAATATTAACATATTTAAAATAAAACGTCAAGACAACAAAAACCGCCATCTTTTAAATAGCGGTTTTAAAATAAGCTAAATTTATACGATGATTACCCCATCTTCTTCCGAATAAAGGCCGGGACGCTCAAATCATCGTCTTCATCAATAGTCGGCTTCTCTGCTTTCTTCTCCAGCGCCGGCTTGATCGGGATATTCTTGAAAACTGAAAATTTATTCTTATTCTTGTCGATATTCAGGGTCGAACCGAGCTCCTGTTCGTTCTCTTTCTCGGCAATAAAGGTATTCGGAGTATAAGTTTTCAGGGATTCGCTCTTCTGGTTCTTGCCATGACCGTCAAAACCAGTCGCCACGACCGTAATCTTGATAGAATCTTTCATCTTCTCATCGACAACCGCGCCGAAGATGATCTTAGCGTCCTCATCAGCCGCGGAAGTGATAACCTTAGCGGCCTCACTGACTTCGGTCATACTCAAGTCCGGACCACCCGTAATCGTGAATACGATGCCTCTGGCGCCGTCGATAGACATATCCAAGAGATTGGAGTTAATAGCGTCCTTAGCTGCTTCTACGGCCTTATTTTCGCCCGTAGCAGTACCGATACCCATGAGAGCGGAACCGGCATTAGCCATAACCGCCTTAACATCGGCGAAATCGGCATTGATAATGCCCGGAACGGTAATTATCTCGGCAATTCCCTGGACGCCCTGGCGCAAGACATCGTCCGCAATCTTAAAAGCGTCCAAAAGCGAAGTTCTCTTATCTATTACCTGTAATAATTTATCGTTAGAAATAGTGATAATCGTATCAACCTTGTCGGCCAGTTCGGAATAAGCCCGATCGGCGATATTCTTGCGCTGTCCGCCTTCGAACATAAACGGCTTGGTAACTACAGCCACAGTCAAAGCCCCCAGATCCTTAGCGATCTGAGCAACGATCGGAGACGCGCCGGAGCCGGTGCCACCGCCTAAGCCGCAAGTAATGAAGACCATATCGCAATCCTTCAGGACTTCGCGGATTTCGTTCTGAGACTCTTCAGCCGCGCCCTTGCCTAGGTCAGGATTCATACCTGCTCCTAAGCCTCTAGTCACGGTCTTGCCGATATGGATCTTCTCTGAGGCCTTATTATAATGCAAAGCCTGGACATCGGTATTGATAGCCACGAAGCCGACACCCTTGATGCCATTAGCGATCATGCGGTTGACAGCGCTTCCGCCGCCGCCGCCGACGCCGACTACTTTTATCTTTGCGAATGTCTCGATTTCTGGTTTAACTTCAGCCATACGATTCTTCTATATTAATATTAATTATTTGGGCATTATCTTATTCCATAAGCCCTTGGTCTTGTCTAATAATCCGCTCAGGTTCTTCTTCAGGTCCATACTATGCCCGCCACCAACCATATCAGTCTTGCTGCCCCAGATAACCAGACCTAAGGCAGTCAAGAATTCCGGGCTCTTAACCTTATCGATAATGACGTTGATATTCTTAGCCGCGCCGACAGCGGCCGGCAAGCGCAATTTCTTCTTAGAGGCCTCGACTAGTCCATCAAGTTCCGCGCCGCCGCCGACAAATATTATTCCCGCCGGAAGCATGCCGGAGCGGTCGATGCGTTTGAATTCGTTATCAACCTTATCGAAGATCTCTTCGACGCGCGCGCTGATTATCTCCGCTAAGTATTTACGCGAAATGACACTAATATCATCATTAACTTCCTCTTCTTTGACGAGTTGGCTGACATCGACCTCATCCTTCTTATCGACATCTTCCGCTGCTGCCGTGCCGTATTCACGCTTAATTCTTTCCGCCAGATTTATCGGGCAGCGCAAGCCGATAGCGATATCCGCCGTAATATGCTCGGCGCCGATAGGCAGAACGGCGGTATGGATAAGATTGCGATCTTCATAAACCGCTAAGCTGGTAGTCGAGGAGCCGAGATTAACAAGCGCGACGCCGAGCTCTTTCTGTTTAGTGCTCAGAACCGCTTCGGCGGCCGCGAGAGGCGCGATGACGAGGTCTTCTATTTCCAAACCGGTACGATAGATAGCTTTAGTCAGATTCTTTATCTGCGTGCTGAGCCCCTGGACAATCAGAGTTTCTACTTCGAGACGGATGCCATTCATGCCGATAGGATCTTTTACATCTCCCTGGTTATCGACGCCAAATTTTATCGGAATGACATGCAATATTTCATAATTGACCGGAACCGCCAAAGCGCGCGCCGCTTCAATCGCCCGATTAACGTCGTTCTCATTTATCTCGCCGTCGCTGCGTCCGACCGCGACTACGCCCTTAGAGCGCTCACACTTTATATACGGATCATTGATACTGACCCAGACGCGAGAAATCGGCACACCGACAAGACGCTCCGCCTTTTCCAGGCAGGCTGAAATCGAAGAAGTTGTTTCTTCGATGCTGTTGACGATACCGCGGTTAACTCCAGCCGTCGGAACGGAGATCGCCCCGATAATCTGCAGTTCATCGCCAGCCGGTCCGGCAATCCGCTGGCCTATTACTAGGCGGATAGAAGTAGAGCCGATATCCAGCCCGGCGATAACATTATCTTTCATAGCGTTTTATTGCTTTAAATAATTGCTGTTAATATTATACAAAATTTATAGAAATTAAACAATTCTTTCGGCTCCTTAAAACAGGTTAAGATACCAGCTAATTATCCTTTCGCCCCAAATTAAGGTAATAATAGCCCCACTGACCAAGAACGGACCTAAAGCGATACGTGATTTCCATTTCTTTTTAGCCGCTGCCATAAGAATCAGGCTGATAATAGACCCTAGGCCGTAAGACAAGACCATAATCAGGAGCAACAGCCAGGACCCGGGAAAAGCGGCGCCCAGGAAAGCACCTAGCCAAATATCTCCTTCGCCGATTCCCTTTTTCTTGGTCAAGAAATATTGGATTAAGAAAAAGGCCGCACCTAGGGAGGCGTAGAATAATTCTGTCAGCCAAGAAACGCCCAGGATGATATTCAATACCAAGATAAGCGCACCCATGAACCAGACGACCTTTACCGGAACGAGTTGCCAGCGAAAGTCATAGACAAAAACTATTATGAGCGTGATAATCAAGAACCAATCGCGAATCAGAAGCCAAGAAAATTGCGGATTCAAGGCGTCCATTTGAAAAGTCAGAAGAAATAAGATAGCCGTAGCGAATTCCACGAGCGGATACTGCCAGGAAATCTTCTCGTGGCAATGGCGGCAGCGGCCTTTGAGAAAAAGGAAGCTAAGCAGCGGAATATTATCATACCAGGCAATCGTGTACCGGCATTTCGGGCAATAAGAACGGCCACCTAAAGTTTCATCTTTATATAAACGCCAAATCAGGCAATTCAAGAAGCTGCCGATGATTAGGCCGAAGACGAAAACGAAGCTAGAGAATAAGAAAGTCATAGATTATCGCGTTAAAATTTTTATCATTATATAAGGCCAACGCATTATCTTTAAAATATTAGCAGAAACCGCTCCATAATTCTTTCTAAAAAAATATTCTTGAGCAAGATAATATTGTTTCTTTCTTTCCCGACTCTTTACTAAACTACGTCCGCCAAGATGGACTATAGAGATGCTTTCTAAGACAGCTATCTCGAAGCCGCGCTGCTTCGCCCGCCAACAAAAATCGACATCTTCAAAATATAAGAAAAATCTTTCATCCCAGCCGCCGATCTTTTCAAAGACGCTCTTTCTGATAGCTAGGGCTGCACCGCTAACCCAATCAACTAATTTAAGTTGTCCGGCTATTCTAGAACAATCGAATGCTAATACCTTATTAAAAATAACTGAGGCTAATCTTGGAAAACGGCCGTAGGCAAAGGGCTGTTTCTGACCGTCTGCTAGAAGCAACACCGGAGCAACAATGCCCAGCTTCTGATTATCCAAAGCCTTGATTATAGGACCGATGATATCCGATCCAACAATAGTATCGCTATTCAAGAAAAAAAGAATATCACCCTTGGCCGCACGCGCGCCGATATTATTAGCTGTAGCAAAACCGAGATTATTCTGGTTGCTTATCAGTTTTATCGCGCCACCGAAAGCGGCATTCAAGATAGCCGGGCTATCATCAACAGAGGCGTTATCAATGATAATTATTTCCCTATCTTTGTCGGAAGTGTTCGATAAAAGAGAGGATATACAATCCTTCGTAATTTCAGCTGTATTAAAATTAACGATGATGAACGAGATCATACAAATATTTCCCTAGATAAAAATTATACAAACCGCAACGCCACGATTCCTCTAAACCCGCCCCTCCCAAAAAAGTCTCTCCGAAAGATTTAAAAAATTTCATTACCGATAAGAACCGAGATCCGGCATAACGACGAGAAAAGCCGTAAACTTTAAGCCAATCCCCTCTCGAGGCTTGAAAATTATCCAAATTATCAAAATCTTCCAAAATATATCTCGCCTGGATCGAAGCCCATTTCTTCTGACCATCCCAATAAACAGATGTCTCATAATCTTTAGGCGCATGCCCTAAGATAAGATTAGATTCTTCCAAGCGCTTTCTTGTCTGCCAAGATAGATGAGGCATAGAAAACCAATACAATTCGGCTTTCTTAAATAAAATTGATTTCTGCTTCTTGGCTCTACCCGATTTCCTGCCAGGATAATCAAGCCAACGGAAGGAGTACGCGCTTATGCCTTCAATCTCGGCTTTTTTAATTAATCCTCTTAAATTACTCTTCAATCCTTCCGATAAGAACTCATCGGCGTCAATTCTTAACACCCACCGCCCCCGGGCCTGTTCAATCGCAAAGACAAGATGAGCCTCCATCATGCCAGCATGCGGGCGCATAAAAATTTTCGCTCCATACTCCTGGCATATGTCCAAGGTTCTATCCAGACAATCTCCGTCATGAACGACAATAATCTCATCGACTACGTCGTGAAGGCTGTCCAAACAGCGCCGGATATTTTTCTCTTCATTATAGACTACCAGACAGACGGAGATATTTATATCTTTATTTTCCATAAGACTTCTTAAGATTAATAATCTCCTGGTCATCAGGAGCCAGCATTAAAGCCTGCTCTATATGATTTATCGCGCTTTTCTGATCGCCACTTTCATAATATAGAGCCGCTAAGGCGACATGCCACCTATAATCAAGCGGATTGCGCATCAATCCGCGTTCCGTATATGCTATCGCTTCCAGCAAATTCCCGAGACGATATTCCATATCAGCAATCCTTTTCAGCAAGCTATAATCATCTGGATCGCTCTGATAAGCAAGGCGGAAATATTTTCCAGCCGCGCTATAATTCTTTTCTCGTTCATAAATATTGCCGATATTATAATAAATGAAATACTGATAGCGTTTTATTAAAGACAGGTGTTGCAAGTTAAGACGTTCGTCAGTGATCGAGGGTAAATTAAGCAGGGCCATATTATAAGCAACCAAGGCTTTCTGGAAATCTTTCTGACTGACCGATGCTCGCCCTCTCTCCAAATAAGCCAACGGCCAATGCGGCGCTATTTCTATAACCCTATCCAGATAAATCTGCGCCAGCGTATAATTGCCAAGAGCGTTATTTATCTTAGCTTTAACCAGCATATTCTTATAACCTTTGTCCGGAAGCGACGCTTCGACTTCCCTCATCTTATCCGTTACAACTTTCTTAATCGCCAGCTCGTCGATAGCTGGATAAAACTCGCTCAGCTTTTCGCCCCAAAAATAATCATAAGCGGCCTGATTTATAGGATTAGTTCTCTGTTCTTTAAGATAACTGTCCAGAGTCAGAGCGGTAAAATAATCCGGCTTAGCCAGCGTGAAATAAATCTTATTGAAATAATAATCAGCCGCTAAAGACTGGAGGGATCTGAAAATCTGCCAGAAAGATAGAGTCAGCAAGGCTGCGGCCATCAAGATCTTCACTGATATCTTCGCCTGATCACGTCTAAATAACCTAGCGAAAAAGCCCGCCCAATCTTTACCGGCCGCAGTCCCATCCGCTTTATGATTAATGACTGCCAAAAGCGCCAGGAAAAACCAAAAATAAATTTCTCCGGCGGCAATCGCAAAACTGAAAAGCAACGAAAAAAGATAAGCCGCTGCGCCTAATGCTAGCGCCAAAGAAAGAAGATCGTTTTTTTTCTTTATATTATCCTTGGCTAAAGAAAAGAAAAAATAATAAAGGACGAGAAAGAGTATCAAGCCATAAGATCCGACGCTTAAAAGCGTGTCAAAGATGAGATTATGTGCCCTGTCGGCTGATTGCCCGACGTCGCCATAGACGGCCCAGTCGGGTTCATAGTACTTAATAAATATATCATTGCCGCTTTCTAAGCCACGGCCGAATATCGGCCTCTCTCTAATCGCATCAGCGGCGGCCGAATAAAAATTAGCGCGCGCGCCTACGCTGCCTGATTTATAATCAAAAATATCGCTTATGCGCCCCGGCCAGATCTTATTGACCGATAACAAAGAAACGACGGATATCAGAACAAACGAGATTCCGACAAAGAACTTCCGTCGGCGCGACCAAGCGGCTGTAAAGAAAAAATAAATCAGATAGAGGCCGCCGGCAAAGAACAAGGCCAAGAGGCCGCCTCGGCTGCCGGTCATAGCCAGGCAGATTATCTCCATGGCGGCCACTAGAAAATAAAAAAATCTAACTAAGAAGCGGCGGGAACTATAGCCTAAATAAAGGCTCAAAGGAATAACCAGCAACAGCCACGAAGCCAAAAAATTCGGCTGACCAAAAGTAGAGAAAGTCCGATGGGTCAGGAAAGGCGCTTCAGGCCAGCTGATAAAATCAATATTAAGGACCTGAAGGATCCCGTAAACTGAAACCAAGGCAGCGGAAATGACAGCGGTCGCAAGCACTCGCCTAATCTTCTTATCCTTGCTATCAGCTGCTCGCGGTAGGTGGTTATCGACAGTCAACAGATTGAAGCTGACCAGAATGAACCAAAAAAAATAATACAGATAAGAGATTAATCCGCCTTGCCTCTCGATGGTCCCATAAAAACTCAGCAGCAGATTATCAGAGAATAGGAGAGTCGAGCTCAAGCCGGCGATAAAAACAGCGGGCCAAAGCCAATATTTTTTAAAAAAGGAACGGAGAGGAAAACTGAGGCGGGAATAAAAGAAAGTTATCTTTAAGGAAGTGAACAGGAATAAGAGCCAAACTAGTATCTTAAAGACGATGAGCTTATTGAATTCAAAGATATTATAAGTCGGAAAAAAATACGCGAACCATAAAGGCACTAAAAAAATCGCGGCCAGATAGGAGGCCTCGATCAAAAGGTCGAGCACTTCTCTGCCGAAATCAGCGGACAAACTCCTAGAAAATTTTAGATCAAGCTTCAACTTCATATACTAATAGTATATCAAATAAAAAAAGATCCGCCATCAGCTAGCCGCCTAGGCGAATCTTTCTAAAATTTTCGTAATATTCGATTATTTCTTACGGCGAGTCAGGTTATCCCAGACGACTAGGACCGGGCTGGCGATGAAGATAGAGCTATAGGTGCCGACAAAGATGCCGACGACGAGCGCTAAGGCAAAATCCTTAATAGTATCGCCACCGAAGAACAAGATAGCGATCAGGGCTAAAGTGGAAGAAACCGAGGTATTAATGGAACGAGTGATAGTCTGATTGACGCTGCGATTAATAGTGTTTTCAAAATCATCCTGGCTCTTAGGCAGGTTCTCGCGGATACGGTCGAAGACGATAATAGTATCGCTGACGCTATAGCCGAGAACGGTCAGAACGGCGGCAATGAACGGCGTATTGATCTCGACGCCATAGAAATGGCCGAGAACGGAAAAGACGCCGAGGATAAACAGGATATCATGAATCAAAGCGATAATCGCGGCCACGCCGTATTTCCAAGAAGCTACCGGCTTAGAAACTTTCTTGAAAGCCCAGGAAATATAGATGATGATCATGACAAAAACGATAGCAATGGCATTGAACGATTTGCTCTTAAGTTCCTGACCGACGCTAGAACCGACCGCGTCGAACTGCAATTCCTTGACCGAAGCTTCTTTCTTAGAAGCGGCCAAATCCTGAAGCTTAGTCAGAACGGCTTGATGAGCTTCCTCGGTGCTTTCCTTAAAACGTAGAATAACAGAATCATTGGTCGGCTGAACGACTAACCCGTGGATATCTAAGCCCTTCAAGCTATCTTGGATTTCAGTCACAGTCGGCTGATAATTCGTGAATCCGACTTCCAGCAAGCTGCCGCCGGTAAAATCAACTCCAAAATTCAGACCCCAGAAGAATAAGGCTAAGATCGATCCGATGACCGCCAAAGTAGAGAAGGTCAAGAAGAATTTTCTTTTTTGGATTATTTTATAAATCATATATTTAAATTATTATTTATCTTCTATTTATTCTCTATGGCCGAGCGGCGGACTCCCAAGAGCCAGGTCCGTTTCTCCATCCAATCGCCCAGGATGATTACGAATAGAGTATGGGTGATGACGATGGCGCTGAATAAGGAAATGGCGGTGCCGATAAACAAAGTCGTACCGAATCCCTGGACGGCGGAAGTACCGAAGAACATCAGTATCAAACAAGTAATGATGATCGAGACATTGCCGTCGCGGATAGACGGCCAAGCGCGCTTAAAGCCGTCTTCAACCGCTTGGCGGACAGATTTTCCGGCCTTGAGCTCTTCGCGGGTGCGGGAGAAGATTAGGATATTCGCATCAACAGCAATGCCGATAGAAAGAATGAAGCCGGCGACGCCTGATAAGGATAAGGTAATCGGCCTCAAGGCATAGAAGAATAACAATAAGCCGATAACGATGAACATGAAAGCGAGCGTGCCGTTGAAGATTTTCAGCTCGCTGAAAGTATAGAAGACTAAGCCGATCATGACGATAACTAAAGCCAAGGCCAGCCAGATAGGCAGGGCTTTAAAGATAGCGAGAACGGTCAGGCCGTAAACCAATAATGATAAGACGGATAATAAGCCGGGCAAGCGGTAGTACAGGATCATGAAGATAGAGACCAATAACAGGCCGATTAATCCGGCCATCATGCTATTATCGATAGACTTCGAACCTAAGCTGGCTTCGACGGTCTTCTGGGAAATTAAGGTAATCGGCACCGGCAAAGCGCCGGAATTAAGCCTCTTCACTAATAATTTAGCTTCTTCGACATTAAAGCGGCCAGAGATAGAAGCTTGCCCGCCGGTGATCTTTTCATTGACATTCGGGGTGCTGATAGCATAACCGTCCAAGAAAATCGCTACCGGTTTGCCGACGTTGCGAGCAGTGATCTCTTCGAATAATTTCGCTCCTTCGGCATTAAATTCCAAGGAAACCTCAGGAGAGCCGTCATTGGGGTTGAACTGGACCGAAGATCTCTTTAAATATTTTCCGGTCAATTCAGTATTCTTCCAATTAACAGCGCTTTCATCAAGAACGGCTGTCCCGGAAGCATCAACCTTAAGAGCCTGAGTTCCATCTCCTTGTTCCTTGAATTCCAAAATTGGAGTATCGCCGATAGTCTTGATAGCTTCCTTGATATCCTTAATGCCGGCTAATTCAGCAATGATGCGGTATTCGCCGCTGGCGCTCTTATTAACTTGGACAAGCGGTTCGCTGACGCCGAAAGCATTGACGCGGCGTTCGATAACGTCGCGGACAGATTCCATGGCGTCGGCTCTATCAGCGGCGGCGATAGTGGAAACATCGGCTGAATAGACTAGATGGGCGCCGCCCTGCAAATCAAGACCCAGGTTATAAGGCAATTCCTTAATTACTGGCAGAACCACGATATCATTAGTCTTTTTGGCCAGATTCTTAGACCAATTATTGTAAACATGGCCTCCGGCCGTTAGTCCGACCGCGATTGCGAAGACGAAAATGACCGCCAAAACCCACCACGCTCTGGCTCGAACAGACAATTTTGAGAATTTTTGGATAAGTGACATATACTTATTTTATATTAGCTTAAACTGGTTCTATCTTAGAATAGGTAGAATAAAAAATCAAGCCAAGACGGACTTTACAAAAACCCGTTTTTTATTTATAATTTATTTTACCATTAATTAACTAGATTTAAAAAATATGCCATTAATCCCTACAGTTATCGAGAAAGACGGCCAGACTGAACGCGCCTATGATATCTACTCTCGACTCTTAAAAGACCGGATAATCTTCTTGGGCGAAGAGATCAACGACCATGTTGCTAATATCGTTATCGCCCAGTTATTGTTCCTTGATGCCGAAAATAAGGACGCGGATATCAAATTCTATATCAATTCCCCGGGCGGTTCTGTTACTGCCGGGATGGCAATTTATGATACCATGCAATATATCAAGTCCGACGTCTCGACTATCTGCGTCGGCTTGGCCGCTTCCATGGCCTCGGTCTTATTGGCCGCCGGAAAGGCGGGCAAGAGATTCGCACTTCCTAATAGCGAGGTCATGATTCATCAAGTTATGGGCGGAACCGAAGGCCAAGCCTCGGATATCAAAATTAGGGCGGAACATATCCTGAAGACAAAAGACAAGATGAATAAGATCCTAGCTCAGCATACCGGCCAGAAAGTCGCGACGGTCGAGCATGACAGCGACCGCGATAATTTTATGAGCGCCGACGAAGCTATGAAATATGGCATCATCGATAAGGTTCTCGGAAAAAATAAATAATAACAGCGATAAATAACAACAGCTACTAAAATAAAAATCCTCGACTGTGCGGCCGAGGATTTTTGTATGCTCAAATATATGAAAAATTACTTTATTATCAGCGAATTTATCATCAGCTTAAAAATATTCGGATAAACCAACCGGCCAGCGACCGCCGGAATATACGAGATGACATAAATATTCTTATGCGCCGAGTCGGTTAGATAAAAATTAAGGTTATCCGTGCCCATAATCCCGTCCCAGCCGCTCCCGCTCAATAATTGATCATAAGTAGCGGTAGTTCCCGGAAACGAACTTTCATACCATCCCAATATTCCGGCCTTATCAGGATTATCTTGGACAGAAATCTGAATCAAAGAATCTTCCGAGGCCATAAAGACGACGGTAGCGTCTTCAGCCAATGATTTTTCCTCCCAAGACTTCGGATAAATGATACTATAATTGAAAGTTTGATTACTATAAACAGCCAAATTGGGGTTATCCGCTATCTTTTTCGAGCTGGCCGGATCATACCCTTGGGCTAATTCGGCGAAGTCGCTATATTTATCGCCATCAGAATCAGTAGACGTTGCCGACGTTCCCAATAAAGCTTCTTCATCGTCGATTAACCCATCGCTATCGCTATCTAAGAGGGGCGGCAAATTACTTCCGTCTTGCCCGCTTAATTCTTCATTCATGAGAGTGCTAGTCGCGCTGGTTGAAGTCGCTATCTCCATGGAAGTAGAGGTGGCGATAATCACAGGAGTAGTCGTCGGGACGGATGACGGAATAACCGCGGTCGGAGCGGTGGTGGCAGTTTTCTTCTGTTCGCTAACGGTCGTCTGGGCGACCTGATTATTCCCAGCAGTCGGAGAGATAATGAAGTAATAGCTAAGATATATCAGGACACCGATAAAAATAACGCCGCCGCCGATAATCAAAAAGCCGACGGCCTTGAAATTCTGCTTCTGAGGAACCGCCTCTAAGCCAAAACTGCCGGCAGCCGGTTTTTGAGAATCAGGAAAACTGCCGCTCAACCTCGATGGGCTCGGCATATTATGAACGATAATATCCTGGCTGGAAGGCAGATTTTCCGGCTCAGGCGCATCGACTGGTTTTTCTTTCTTCTTGCCGAATATCATAAGAGATGACGATGAATCTTTATTTCCAAAATAATAAGATGGCCACTAATATCATCAGCCCGACGATGAGCAGTCCTAAAAAGAGCCATTTTTTAAAATGGCTGTCGGAGGTCTGCGGCATAGTGTGCAGGCTTAAAGATACCCGAGGAAAATTCCGGGAACCGATAAAAGCGCTAGTCCGCGGACGCGGCGAATTCTTCAGATTTCCGGTTATCATAATTTGCTTTATTTGGTGGTCGGGACTGTCTTAACGGCCGAAACGGCATCCGAAAGCTTACCGGTACCATTAGGATTATACCCGCTCTTGACTTCGGCCCCATCCAGATAGCTATCGCCGTCAGTATCAGCGCTAAGCGGATTAATCTTATAAATCTTCACTTCTTCATAATCGCTCAAGCCATCATTATCCGTATCAATGATATTGATATTGGTTCCGGCAATTTTTTCTTCAGCATCAGTCAGGCCATCGCTATCAGAATCAACTAAGGCCGGAGTAGCGGTGACCGTCTCGGTTGTCGTCGCCGGAGTGTTCACGCCCGGAATAATAGGCGTAGTTACAGACTGTGTCGTCGTGGCCGGAGTGGTTCCGGCGGTTTCCACGAAAGATCCGGCCGTGTTGGTCGTCGGAACCGTCGTCTGAGGAACGTCCGTCTGCTTGGTCGTGGTAGCGATAGGCGTAATATCCGCTGGAGCGTTAAAAAACTTGCTATAAATCAAATAGCCGCCCAAACCTAATACGGCGACGGCGATAACGGCAATAATAATCTTAAACAGCTTATCCTGGCTTCTCTTCTCCGGAGCGCTTTCAGATAATTCATCGGTAGCCGCTAAGCCTATCCTCTGGGTATCTATTTCCGCGCCGCCGGCCGGTCTTGAGGCGGCTGAAGCCGACGCTGCATTTTCCTGAGTCTTGTCGGTTTCCGCAAAAATATCGTCAACGGCTTGGCGATTTTGATTATTAGGATTGTTGAGATCGTTAAACATATAAGCTGCTAAATTATTATTATCTTTATTATAACGGAAATATCATTGTTTGCCAATTATGCCGCTAAGCTATTTCGCCGCTTCTACTAGGCGCGGGCTAATCGGTTCTATCTTAGAAATATCAGAAATTATATCGGCATCCGTCTTGATAACCTTATAGACGGCCGGCGCGCCGCTGGCATTGCGGCTCAGCACCTGAGCTCTGACATTATCGCCCAGATTAAGATAAGCCTTCTCTTGTGTAGTCAGAAATTCCGGCCCGGACACGGGAGTGGTCTCCGTCCCGCCGATATTCTGGTTGTTTGTTCCAGTCTGTCGCCGATTAACTAAGGCTAAAACAAGCGCCGTTATCAAGATTAAGGCGGCGGCTCCAGCTATGATAATATTCTTTTTATTTTTTAGCATATTAGTTCAAAACTTAATCAACATCAAAGAATGGTAAATAATTATTGCGCAGAATAGATAGCACTATCGCACCTATCGGTAATATCATCCCATAAGCACGGTGGCACACATTTCGGCGGGTTATTATCAAATATGGCGCAGCCGGAAATTACACAATAATCACAATCTTCGAGACAGCCGAAACTGGTAGAAGTGTTATAGCAAGTTTCCTCTCCGTTGCAGACGCCATCGCCGCAGTAGGTCGAGGGAGTGGTATCGCAATCGCTAGGACAAGAAGAGGCGGTTTCCCCGGAGGCTATATCGCAAAGACCGTCGCCGCAGACATACTTGATGATGCGAAGGCAGTCTACCTTGCAGCTCAAAGCAGTTTCGCTACCGTTGCAGACACCATCGCCACAGACGCTAGGAATAACGACCGGGCAATCACCCGAGCAAGAAGCGATATTCTCATTAGTGTCGCAGATGCCGTTATTATTACAGACACAGGTCTGGCTCGTGACCGGAGCGCCATAACAGACACTCGGCAAAACGCTCGTTACCGTCCTTGTTTGCGTATGATCGCTCTGGCAGGCTCCCCAAGCAGAATAAGTATAAACACAGGTGGCGCAGGTCTGGCTCGTGACCGGGGTTCCTGTGCAACCACCAGGCAGGGTGGTTAACAAGGTTCTGGTCTGTAAGTGATCGCTCTGACAAGCACTCCAGTTCGTATAAGTGTACTTACAAACACATTGGTCGCCGACGGGCTCGCCGCAATCTTGGACGCAATTACAAGCCGATTCTGGACCGGTCGGCAATATGCCAGACTGGCAATAGCCGTCGCCACAATAGCCGCCACCATCTGTAGGAGACTTAAAGACGCAGTAGGTGTTAGTCAGAATCGGATTAGGGACAGTTGAGCCGACTCCGGTCCGGCAGCCATATTGGATCGCGCTGCTAGTCGATATATTCGAAGTAGTCCCAGCGGCGCCATCGCAATCTTCATAGCCATCATTATGGACTCCGCCGCGTCCTTCAGTATTAGGCGCCTGTATTTTCCCGTCGCCACAATAATTATTGATTTTCAAGATAAAAGCCCTGGAAGTAGAAGCTCCGTATTCATTAGTGGTCTTAATATTTATCGAATATCCGGGAGAGAGGATGGTCGGACGGCCGGAAATCAGCGCGTCGCTCGTGCCTGTCAAAGCTAGCCCCGGCGGCAGATCACGGGCTCCGTATGACAGGGTATGGTTGCCCTGGGTCTTTGAACCTAATAGGCAAGAATAATCATTATTGATACGCGCCTGAGTTAGACAATCGAAATTCAGTTGCGGTTGCTCCACGATAATCTTGATATTAAAAGTTTTGGGATAGACGACCCCATTCTTATCAGTCAGATTTATCCGATAATTGACGCTAGTATCTTGATAGAATTTATTGATAGTCGGGATGATGCCGGTATAAGCGCTCTTATAACTATTATTAACCAACGGAGTAAAAGTATGTGAAGAATCGAGGATATTCAAGACATCGGGTAAGCCAGAAGTCTTGGTTACGGTGTAAGCTGTCGCCGGATTATTTAAATTCTTACTGGAAAAAGTAAAATTATAATTAAATGGCACCTTCGGATCCAAAACATATTCCGCATCAGCCGCTTCGATGCGCGGCGCGTCAGCTAGGATGGTTATCCTAGTAGTAGTAGAGAGGGTTCCACCTGAGCCATCGGTAACGGTCAGAGTCAAATTATATGTTCCGGGCGTAGACGCGCTCGAAGCATAGACCTTCTTCTGCGTCGGGTCGCTCGTATCCTGCAGACTGATCCATGACGGACCGCTGATAGACCAGACCAGCGGGTTGTCTTCCGCGTCGACGACTTTCAAGAATCCGCTGAATTCGCGGTTAGCCTGTCCAACCAAGAATTGATCGACTAATTGCGGGGCAGTATTCTGGGCATGTCCTCCGGAAATTATTCCAGTCGCGGTCACGCAAGCGGAACTTATCGGATCATTCGGCAAAAAGTGATAGCCGAGATTAGCCGCGCGGCTTTCCATAACTGCGCAGAGGTTATAGTTAGAACCGTTGCTGTCGGTAGAATAGGCAAAGGCATAGCTTCCGGTTGGCAGAGTCAAAGTCGTGTTAGTCGGACTATAGACGAATTTTTTCAAATCAGGATTCCAGCAAGTTTTAGCGTCATATCCGAGACAGACACCTAGACGATTAATCGGATCGGTAAAGCTTTGACTAACGGCCACCTCGGACAGCAAAGACTGAGTCCAACTCGGCCAGACCGACAAGCTATTGTTAGCCAGATATGTTCCCGAGGACAAACGGGGATAATAATTATTACGTTTTTTGAAATTATACAAAGCTTCCTTCAATTCTTCCAGCTGGCCGACTCTCTTAATATCACGGGTAATTTTGGATTTGACGCTATTACAAAAGAGACTATTCGGACAATCGGTATCTACCAGGCAATTCTTAGCTTTCTTCAATAAACAGGAACTAGAGGCGATGCCGGCCGAAGAAGTGGCGCAATACTGATCCTGGCCGCAATCCGCGTCTAAATTACAGGACACGGCAGAAATAGAACAATCTGGAACCGGATTAGCGCTCTCGATGATATTATTATTAAATTTCCAGTGCGCGACTATCTGACCTAAGATATCGACAGTTTTCTCAGTCGAGTCCTGATTATAAGAAATCAGATAAATATTAGTATAGATGGTCCGCGAAGAAGGATTAACATTAGCGGCGTTGACGTAAACAGTCCGGCCATCCCTGATGGCTTCATAACCATCGACAGTCAATGCTTGCGGCGCTCCAATAAAACCCTGGCTCTCGTACCAGCGGACGATGCTATAATGATTAGGGTTAGGAATAATGCGCACGGCGATAGCATCGGATCCGTCAGCCGGGGAAGCTGCCGTCTGCGCTTGAGATCGCTTGATGGCGGCTGAAAACAAGACGACGATAATCGCTGCCCCCAAGAGCAATAATTTATATTTTTTTATCATATATTAACAAACTAGTAAGCTTTTAATGGGGGGGGGTTGGCCGGTTCGAATGGACTATTGCAACGAACACTGGCTGTTGATACAGAATAATTCTTTTGATTTAGCGCTCTCGTTCTTATACTGGTCAAGTGCCGCCACAGCAAAATAATCGCTGTTCAACGAGAATTGGCCGGCGTCAAAAGACAGATTCGCCGCACCGCTAGCCGAATCAAAAGATTCCCCATAAGCGCCGGGCTTGATGCCATGATAAAGGCGATAGAGGACGGCATCAGAAGAAGTAGCCCAGCTGAAAGCGACGGTCGTAGTAGAAACCACGGCTCTTAAGCTCACAGGAGCCGGCGGCGGAGTTTTGTCGGTCGGAGTTACATTCTTCTCTGAAGATAACGGACTCTCAACTTTATTATCGGAAACCACACTGACCTTGAAGACATAAGGAACATCATTAGCCAAGCCGGTGATAGTCGCGTTGCAGTTATAGACATCTCCGACGTGATCGGATTGATAGGAGACGAGAGAACAAGAACTGAGAGGAATCGCTTTTTCCAGCATCGTTCCTTTATTAGACTTCAGATAATAAATCTTGTAGGAGCCGACCTGGCTGACGGCGGAGGTCCAGGCGATTGTCACAGCGCCGCCGGTTTGGAGATCGGTGGCGCTAGTTATCGTTCCGCCGGAAGTAGCGGCCTCGCGGAAAAAATAAGATTCTTTCAAGACGTTCCAAATGCATAGACCGTCAGGAGAGCCATCTCCATTCTTATCGACGCCGCAGACCGCTCCGCTTACGGAACAGGTGCTGCGGTCGGAACTGCAAATGAGACTGGATCCTTGCCCGCGGATGACCGCGCGATTGATTATAGCCGGCAAATCATCCAAAGTTCCGGAAGTTCCGGCGTCGCGGCAATAATAAAATTTATAATTGTAGGTAGCGCAAGCGCCACCGATAAAATTAGCGCAATTATCAGCCCAAGGAGACCACAGGCCGTTATTAGCAACCGGCGGCCAAGGATTCTGGCATGAGAAGACATAAAGATCGGCCGGATTATTATAGCCATTGCCGCCGGAATAAGCATTACAGCAATTATTAGAGCAGGTTTCATCGGTGCAAGCGCAGTTATCGCCGTTGCACGAAGCGGCGGTGAAGCTATCCATATTGACGGTCGCTTTGACCTGCGTCTCGGCATCAGTCACCCCGTTCACCGCGGAAACGAAAACCTTATTTTTCGCCAATCCGGAAACTGGAATAATGGCAGCCACCGCCGGATTGTTAACTTGGAAATTCCAAATCCAGAAATATCCAGTCGTCGGCTGGATTGGCTGGCCGCCGCCGCTATAGGCTTGAGCCGTAAAAACCTTATCTTTATCAACGACTGTGTCAAAAGTCTTGTCGCCGGCATCCGCGTCATTTTCATTCAATCCGTTATCGGTAGTATTGAAGAGGTAAGAAGATGGTGATGTCTTAACATAATCAATAGCGCAGATCCCGGCCATCGGCCCTTGATCAGACAAAGTCGAAAACTTAAATATCTGAGAATTAACATAGCTCTTATTATTAAACTTAATGCTGCCGCCGGGTATATAGGCAGCGGTATCGATATTAAAATAGCCGAGACCATTGAATCCTATGCCGGCAGCGCTAAGCACGCCGGATTGGCTATTCAAGTTGGCATCGCCTAGAACTATCAGGTAATAATTAGAAGCGGCGGCCAACAACTTCTTGGGGGTAAAAGATACCACGGTCGTCTCTCCGTTAATTTCTCCCGTAGCTGCTCCTGGTATGGCGCAATAAAGGTTATTCTGATTAGGAGTGTCAGCTAAAGCTTGATTAGAAAAATTCTTAACTATCACCTTCCATCTACTTTCAAAGCGGCTAATCAAACGGGTTAGGAAACTCCGGTTCTTATGAGCCAACAAACTAGAAATTGAATCAGCTTCCGCTATGAAAGTTCCCGCCGGACAGACGCCGCTTCCATAGGCGCGCTCCTCTAGCAACATGGTGTTGTCGACCAAGCTGCTAGTATCCATTGATTGGTTGAAATTAATCTGAATGACAGCGTTGCGGCAGACGTCTTCCTGCATATGGGCAGGTACGATACTAGTTATCGCCGGACGCGCTTCACAACAAGTATCAATACCGCAACCGACCGTAGAAGGCGAGCCGCATTCGTTATCGCTGGAGCAACCGCAGCATAAGCCTCGGCTGGCGCCGGAACAATTGCCTTTATCAGCCAGGCACTGCAGTTTGGGATTCATAGCCGCGCAGGAATCAGTCGTGTTGCCATTGACTCCGACCGGCTGGCAGCAGCAAGTGCCGCAGTCTATATCCTGAGAACCTAAGAGCCCGCTCGGTGAGAAGCAGCCGAAACCTTCGAAGGTACAAGCATCGGTCGAACAGGTCGAGGTCGCCTGTCCGGCGCAATAAAGGCCAGGACCGACCGGCGGATTGGCGCAAGTCTTATCGCAAGAAGCTAAATTATTAAAAGTTCCTAACCGCGCCGGCGTCGTGCTAGCGCAAACATTACCGACAAAAACGTGATCTGACGAAGTATCGCAATTATAATAAGAGCAATAACCAGCATCGGCGCCGCCTAAAATCGGCGTACCCAAAGAACAAGCGTCATCATTTACCGCCGGAGTATTCTTAGAGTCAAAACAGCACCGGGAATTCGCTTGGCAGGCGGTAAAATCAAGGCCGGTACACGGATTGGCATTCGCACAATCGTCGGCGCAGGCAGCCAGACTAGGATAATTACCGATCTTAACTGGAGTCGAAGAGGCGCATTGATTAGGATTAGAAACCGAACAGTCATAATAAGCGCAATAGCCATAATTAGCATTACCCGGAGTAGAAGAAATCAATAAGCCGTTGCCGCCGCGACAAATATCATCAGCCGCAGTCGCAGTCTTCTTAGAATCTAAGCAGCAAGCATTGCTATGATCGGTACATTCTGAAGCGCTGAGGTTAGAACAATCAGTACAGACGCCAGCCGGAAAAGCGGGATTACCGGTGCTGCAGAATTGACCTTCATGACCAGTACAATTACAGGCCGCGTCATGTTCAGCTGCAGTCGTGCCGACAGCAGCGCAGCCGCCGCAGCTTCCTAAAGTCGCGCCGCTAGTCTTGCCAGTATCGGAGCCGCAAGTTCCTTGGCAAGTTAGAGGAGCGCAGCAATCGCGCGCGTCTTGGCCAATGGTACAGCAGCAATCGCAGGTCGGCTGATCAGGAACGACGCAATTATCGGCTTCGCCGGCATTAGGATTATCAGAACAAGTCGCGCCGCTCGGACAGATTTTTTTAGAAACGCAGCGGCCGGCTCCGGAAACATCTTCGCAAGTGAACTCAGACGAACAGATAGAGCAATTCGAACTTAAATTAATACAGCGATTTCCGCTTGCTCTCGTCCAATTATCTCCGGACTGCCCGATTGGACAGGATGATGGAGTAGTTATTTCCCAATGCTTATCCTGATTACAAATAGCAGAATAATCTTTCCCGTCAAGCGTTAAAGTAGAACCTAAATCGCAGGTAGAACCTGTGCCATTCTTCAAGCATTTATCCGCCGCGGCATCATAAGTGCAATTATTGGAACCTAATTCGCCGCAACCCGCGACGGCCGCGCAAGTATAGTCGCAAGTGCCGACAGTCCTAGTCCCGCCGCCAGCATAAGGAGAACAAGTGCCTGGAACGTTCGGACAAGTCGAGCCGGTCTGACAGGAACCAAAATATGAAGCTAAACCAGAACAGCTATAGGCGTAAGGGTTCGGAGTTGAAGTGCCGAAGCCGCTGCTGAAACTCCATTCAAAAACAGAAGTCGGGATATTTATGAAACAATCCGCCAGCGTATTGACGCAGCGTCCTTTTTTATAAGTATTCTGCGGGCAGCAGACCTGAGTGCCGCAATCAGAATCAGCGGCACATTCGCCAATAGCGAAATTCAATTCATTGCCCCATTGGCTCTTCTTAATGACTCTGACCGGACCGGTAATCGTACCGACAGGAACGACAGTCTTAATAGTATCAGCCCAGCCGTCTCTCGCGATAGTTCCCGTAGCCGCTTTCTGATAATTAAAGTGAATCAGGCCTTCGCTGCTAAGCGTACCAAAATATTCTCCCCAGAGGGTGACCGGCGTAGCGGCTGGACCAAATTCCGGATCAATTTTGCAAATGCTAGTAGACAAATCTAGATTCTTATCGGAATGAAAAGTATTAGGATTAAGTTTCTGGGTGTCTAAAGTCGTCGTGCCCTTGACTACCTTGATAACCTGATAGCCATCAGCTAATCCGGCCGGAACTTTAACAATGATCTGGTTATCTTTCCAGACCGAATTAAGACACATGTCTGGAAAATCATAGGCGGCTTCAGTATTGCCGAAAAAAATCTGCGAGGTGCCGCGCGCGCCGCCGAAACCGTTGCCTCTGATAGTCACATATTGTCCAGCGTTGCCTTCGATCGGAGCGAATGAAGAGATGAAAGGGCCTTCGCCCGGTTCTGATTCCTTAGTGAAGCTTAAATAATTACTCTTCTCTTGATGGCCATTAATATTATTCTGAACGAAGCTGCCAGATTCTCCTGATTTGATATTCGGAATCGTCGAGGTTCCGGTCAATCCGGCAGTATTATTGAAGACAGAGCTCAAAGCTTGGACATTGCTCTGATAACTGCCGAAGTAAGCGTTGCCGGAATACAAATTTATCCCCTGATAACCAATCTGCGAACTTAAAGCGCCTCGATCAGGATTCAGATAACATAAGCCTGGGCGGGCAATATTGTTCGCCTGAAAATCAGGGATCGCCGGGCCATATGAATTATTAGTTGTATCTTCAAGATTATCGGCATTAATAACTTTAATATCTCCGGTGGCAACGCCGCTCGGAACGGCAATAACAATCTCATTATCGCGCCAAGTATCAACACAGGCGGAATTAAGTTCTACCGGCTTCTGACCATCGCGCGGACTGCCGTTACCTTCAAAGATTATTCGGCTTGAGGTCGCTGAATAAGCGCCGAAATTCTTACCAATAATGGTAATGAAGTTTCCGGCCGTGCCATTCGGCGCCGTCTGGTTGCAAGTTGTCGCGCAGTCAGTATCAACCGCGCAAGTCTGATTAGGATTGCTATCGCAGAAACCGCCGACGGGGCTGATCGCGGTTATGACTGGGGGGCCATAGCAAGTGCAAGTTGAGGGATTGCAAGTCAGATATTCAGAGCAGCGGCCATTATCAACATCACAGGAAGCATTGGTCAGATCACTATCGCAAGGATCGCCTAGATTTCCTTTCGGTTTGCAGCCGCAATCATCGGTATCACAATAATCGGTCGAAGCGCAGATTTGGGCGGCCGCCTGACAGCCAGGCAGAGTACTGGAATCGCAACTAGTCGGAGCATTGCCTGTGCCGCCGCTGCAATCAGAGCCGACACACGACCCATAAGAACCACTGCTGCAGACCATCGCGCCGCCGCAGCCGCAAGACATGCTCTCACCATCAATACAGCCGCCATTTGTTCCGTTAACAGCGCCGCTAAGACGAGAAATAATAAAAGACGCTATTGCCCAAGATGATAGGATGATGGCTAGGCCGATTAAACTATTACGCAAAACTTTCTTAGCCATCTCAACTTTTTCTTCATCACCATTAGAAGTCATCCATAAGAAACCGGCATAGATAGTCAGCCCGACAGCGATTACGCCCAAAAATCCTAAAGCGATATTAATTATCCGGCCAATAATAGTACGCGGATCAGTTGAGCTCAACGATCCGGCTAAACCGGTGCTGACTTCATTAGTACCTAGATTCTGAGCCAAAGCGAAATTGGCCGCCAACAAGCCGAGGCTCAAGAGGGAGAAGACTAATAAATTTTTTACTGCTTTTTTATTCACAAAATTTTAATTTATTGGCAATTGCCATCAGAACCCAGAACACTGGTCAAAGAACCGAAGCAGCAGGAGGGTTGTTCGGCTGTAGCGGCGCAGCCCGGACCGATACTCGGCTTATAGCAATTCTGATAAATATCTTTAACGCCGGAACCAACTTGAGCTTTAAAGGTTAAAGATTCCGCGAAAGGAGAATGAAAAATCTTAGCGACGGTCAGATCCGGCTCTCCGTCCAAAGGCGCGACATCCTGATTCTCGCTCAAAATCCAATAGCCCAGAGCGCTCGGCGAAGAAGAACGAAGATTTACTAATTTATGCTCGAAGGTAGAAGATCCGTTAGCAACCATGACGCTGCCGGTATCGAGCGTGCTGTTAAGCATCAGCGTGCTGAAATTTACAGTGATCGGATCAGCCAAGCTTATCCCGCTCTGTCCTTGAATCGGAGTGATCGAAGTTATCTGAGGCGGAGTCGTCATAATCTGATCATTAATATAGAAAGACCATTTATAATTATCCATGTTAACGGCGGTTGTAGTCGCGGCCAAATTCTCATCATAAAAAGACAAAGGGCCGTCGGAATAGGTATTACGGGCGCCGTCAAAAGAATTTATAGCCGCATCGACAATGCCATCGAGACTATTCAAATTAGCGGTCGGGTAATTACGCCCCTCGGAATCCTGGCAAGTGCGGTAGCCGAGTGCGGTCGTGCCGCAAGTTTTAAAAGGAGCGAAAGCCGCGCAATCGGTGTCGGACGTACAAGCTTTCAGATTAGCCGCCATCAGCTCCAGAGAAAGATGGCTATTAGCCGGAAGACAATAAATCTCTTCGCCACAGCCGTTGACGCCGCATTTAACATCAGAAATAAATTCTAAAGTCTTATAGCCGTTGCTAACCTTGAACTTCCCTCCTAAATAAGCGCCTACGCAAGTGCTATTCTGGCATTTATAAGACCGACAATCAGAATCGCGGCTGCAGGCTACGCCAGCTAAAGAACTGGAAGCGTTAGCATTGACTACTCTTATATAATTAGCCACTTCGCTCGCCGAACCGGAAACAGTCATCGGATTAATCGCTTCATTAAAATTTATCTGAATAGCGGAATTCATCGGCCTATCCTGTCTATCCTTAGACTGGCTCAATTCCTGGCGATCTTTGCCGCCGGTCAAAGCGCGCACGGACAGAGCGCTGGTGTTAGTCGTGGTCACGGCAATATTATTTCCAGCCGTACCGGCTACTTTCGCGCTTAAACCGACAGTCGTCCCGCTGAGAGAGACATTAATATCAGCCTGACCGCTCAATTTCGCTTGAATATTAGAAGCCTGGACATTGACATCGCCATTGGCCGGAACGGTAATATTATTATTTTCACCCGTAGCGGCAAAAGTATAGACCGTATCATTGATGGTCAGGGTATCGGCTAATCTTTCGGGAGTGATCGAAATAGTCCACAAGCTGCCGGCCGGATGGCTAGCCGCCGTCAAGGTTAGAAAATCAGCAAAGACCGCTTCGCCCGTCGCACTGAAATCGGCGATACCTAAAAGATTATTAGAAGAATCGAACAGCTGAGCCTTATCAGGCGCATCAGCCGGAACTATGACTTTAAAATTAGCTAAGCCCCCATGATAATTAAGGATAACACTGGCAGTATTAGGAGTGATGCTATCCACGCTAGCGGCCGCATAAGTATTCGGGCGAGCAGAAACAGTAATCGCGCCAGTAGCGGCCGCGGCCGGAGTTACAACCCTATAAAGATCCGCTTGATTATCCGGCAACGGGAAGATCCCGGCCGGAGCTACTATAGGCGGCGTCAGATCGAAATTAGTATTGACGGTGAAGTCCCATTGCGCAAAGTCGGAATTGCAATTCTTAAACATCGAAGATCCGTCCGTCTTCTTGACATGGCTAGTCAGCTTAACAGAATAAGCGGTATTACTATCGGTCGAGCCTAACGGACTCAAAGGCATCAAAATCAAGGTCCTGTTAGCGCCGCTGACGCTGGCAATCACGTTAGTGACATTAGCATTAGAGCTCGGACAGGAGGAGTTTGAACAAGCATCGCCGAATTCAGTTTTATAAAGGCGGATAGCGAAAGGATTTATCTTATTGCAATCTCCAGAGTCGCAATCACAAGCGGCGCCGGCGCTGTTCACGCAGACGGAGTTTAATTGCAGATCTTCCTTAAAGGTAATCATGATCGAGGTGTTGCGCGGCACGTCGGCCTGACCGTTCTCCGGGTAAGTGCTAGCGATAGTGCAAGCGCCGATAGAGCCGATGCCGGAACTCAAAGAAGCTACGCCTGCTCCATTGCCTGTGTCGCCGACATTAGCGCCGGTGGCGATTAAAAGACGAGAAAGGATGAAGGTCGTAATGCCCCATGAAGATAAAATAATCGCCAAGCCGATAGCCGCATTCATTAAAATCTTCTTAGCTTGAGATATCTTTTCTTCTTCGCCTCCGGAAGTCGTCCATAGGAAACCAGCGTACATTATTAGGGAGATAGCGATAACGCCCAAGAAGCCTAAAGCCCATTGGATAATACGACCAATGATCACTCTCGGGTCGGTCGAACTTAAAGAGCCGGCTAGGCCGGTATTAACTTGATTGATCCCAAAATCTTGAGCCGACGCAAAATCAACCGATAATAAAAAACCGGCCGCTAAAAGCATTACCAAAAAGCTTAAGGATAAGCCTATTATTTTAATTTTTTTAGCCATTGTTTAAAGGGATAAAAATTTTTAAACTGGCGTTCATTATGGTATAATTGCGATGCTTCTATTATAACATAAACGGCTGAAATGAAAAAGGGCTGCCAAACCAAGAACTGAGCTAATATGACGATTGAACGGATAATAAAAAAATTTCACGAAAACCACCCCGGAGAAGACGCCTCTATCCTGTCTTTAGCGTTCGATTTTGCAAGTGACGCTCATAAGGGACAGCTCCGAAAGAACGGCGAACCCTATATCCAGCATCCTCTCCATACCGCCTATATTCTCGCGGAGATAAAAGCCGACCTAGCGACCGTCGCCGCCGGCTTATTGCATGACGTTCCCGAGGATACGGAAAAGACTTTAGAGGACGTAAAAATACTCTTCGGTCCGGAAATAGCGACCTTAGTCGAGGGCGTCACTAAGCTCGGAAAAATAAAATATCGCGGCATCGAACGCTATCGCGAGAATCTGAAAAAGATGTTCCTGGCGATGGCTAGCGACCTGAGAGTAATCTTTATAAAATTTTGCGACCGTCTAAATAACTTGCGGACCTTGGAAACATTGCCTCCGGAAAAGCAAAAAAGAATCGCGCGCGAAACTTTAGAGATATACGCTCCTATTGCCGGCCTCTTAGGTATTAGCCGCCTAAAATGGCAGATGGAAGATATCTGCTTCAAAGTCTTGTACCCGGAAAAATATCATGAGCTAGAATATAAATACGAAGTTGAAAAAAAAGTCGAAAGAAATCGCTTCTTCCATAAGATTAAAAGCATCCTGACTCCTAAATTAGAAGAGGCCGGACTGAAAAAATATGATATTGAAGTCCGTTTCAAGCATCTCTATAGCATCTACCGCAAGATGCAGGAAAAAGACCGTAAATTCGATGAAATCTACGATGTCTTCGCTCTGCGCATTATCGTGCCGACAGTCGACGATTGCTATAAGACTCTAGGCATCATCCATACTCTCTGGAAACCGAAGCCTAACCGCTTCAAGGATTATATCGCCGTGCCTAAGCCGAACGGCTACCGCTCGCTGCACACTACTATCTTCGGTCCGGAGGGCAAGGCGACTGAATTCCAGATTAGGACGCAAGAGATGCATGAAGAAAGCATTTACGGCTTAGCCGCTCATTGGTATTATAAGAATCAGCGCGGCCATCAAACCTATAAAGCTCCGACTTGGGTAGACGAGATCATAGAGATCCAAAAAGAAATCACCAATACCAACGAGTTCGTCAAAAAAATAAAGCTTGATATCTTCCGCGACCGCATCTTCGTCTTCTCGCCGAAAGGCGATGTCTTCGAATTGCCGGAAGGATCGACGCCCATCGATTTCGCTTATGCCGTCCATACCAATATCGGCAACAAGGCGAGTGGCGTCATCGTGAACGATAAATTAAGCAAGCTTGATCAGGAATTGAAGAACGGCGACTTTGTCGAAATACTGACGGAAAAGAATCGCCCCTATCCTAATCGCGATTGGCTCAAGTTCGTTAAGACCAAGCGCGCCCGCGACCACATCAAGCAATACGCCAAGAAAACAACGCTGGAGAACATCAAGAGATTCATCCCGGGAATCAATAAATAATTCGACGCTAAAAAATACAAAAAGACCTCTTTCTAGAGGTCTTTTTAAATCTAAGATATTTAGATGATTACGGACGCATATTGCTTTCCGGCAATTTGCCGATCTTGCGCAAATACTCGTTTTTCTTACGCAAATCCAGCCCGATTAACGCGTGCTTTTTCTGCTTCTGCTTGGTTTTTTTCGGTTCCATGTGCTGTTTTGAACGCGCCTTTTCCAAACGCTTGCTATTTTTCAAGCCTTTCTTGAATTTTCTCAAGAAACTTTCAAAACTTTCACCTGGTTTTCTCTTAAAGTCCGCCATAAAGTCCACCTTCCTTTCTATTATTTAATCTTTTCTCGATTAATTTATCTTTTTTAGACAATCTTTCTTTAATTTTCTTATAAACGACGGTTTCTTGTGCTCCCGAATCCATATCCCGCATCAGGATAGTCCCATCCATTATCTCTTTCTTACCTAATATTAAGCTAGTCTTGGCCTGCATGGTCGTCGCTTCTTCGAGCTGAGTCCTCAGACTGTCAGAAGCGAAAGATTGGCGGACATTGAAACCGGCATTACGTAAATCCTCGAATAATTGCAAAGATTTGAGCTTAGCCTGGTCGCCTAATTGCGCAATAAACACTATATCTTCTTCCTGTTTATTTATCAAGAGCTGCTTATCTTTGATCTTGGCCAAGGTTCTTTCGATTCCAATGGCCAATCCGATAGCCGGGGCCGAGGCTCCTCCCAGATTTTCCACTAACGAATCATAACGACCGCCGCCGCCAAGAGCGATCTTGCCCAGGATAGAACCATCTTCATTGATCGGCCAGAATTCAAAGACCGTATCATTATAATAATTCAAGCCGCGGACGAGATAAGGATTGAAGTTATAGTTGATATTTAATTCATCCAAAAATTCTAAAGTCTTGGTAAAATGCTCGCGGCTTTCGGTTGATAAGTAATCCGCGATCTGCGGCGCTTCTTCACGCGCCTTAACGCAAGCTTCTTCAGTGCAATCTAATAAGCTCAGGCAATTCTTGCCTAAATTATTCTTACAGGAATTACAAAGCTTAGAACGGCGGCCTCTTTCCTTATAGAAAGACAGCAGCTTATTGCAATATTCCCGGCGGCATTCAGAGCTGCCGATGCTATTTATCTGCACTTGAGTCTTAATTCCCAGTTCCGCAAAAAAATTATGGGCGACCGTAACCAGTAAAGCTTCGGCTAGCGGCTTATCTTCGCCGATAATCTCCAGGTTCATCTGAGTAGATTCACGATAATGACCAGTCTGTAATTTTTCATGACGGAAAATCGGTCCGAGCGAAAATAATCTCGCCGGCAATCCAGATTCTCCGAGATTATTCTCCAAGTAAGCGCGGATAACACCCTGAGTCATTTCGGGACGCAGGACCATCTTTTCGCTTTTTTCTCCTTCCACGGAATAAAATTCCCGTTCCGCGGCATGGCGCGTCGATTTCTTATATAAATCAAGGCTTTCCATGATCGGAGTCTTTATCGGCGTAAAGCTATAAATCTTCGCGAACTCATTAGCCTTGGTGACGACGAAATCAAAATAACGGCACTCTGATCCGACCCAATCCTTCATTCCCAGAAGGCGATTCGGAGTCTTTTCGCTCCGGCGTTCAATCTTTTTGGCCGCTTCAGGAGCGCCCTTCTTTCTTCTAGGCATAAAATTTAGTTATTATATTGAGGCCAATAATTATTATCAAAAACCGTAATCTCATTCAGGGGCCAGCCACGGAATAAAACTTTTCCGGTGATAAAGCTTTTGTTGACCGGGCCGAAGCTGCGTGAATCCTTGGAAGCGCTACGATTATCTCCGAGGACAAAATATTCGTCAGGCCCGACAGTCACCTTGATTTCGCTAGAGTCAAACGTGATTAAGTCGCCGGACAGGTATTTCTCATTGATAGCGAATCCTTCTGGATGGGCTTCATTAAAAATAATGACTTGGCCGTCCTTAATCTGAACCTGCTCGCCCGGCAAGCCGATGACGCGCTTGATAAAATATTCCTGCGGATTGCGCGGATAACGGAAGACGATTACCTGGCCACGCGCTGGAGCTTCGAAACGATAGCTGAGCTCATCGATAATCAGGTATTCGTGATCATGAAAATTAGGCTCCATAGAAGCACCCTTAACATAAAAAGGCTGAATCAAAAAATACCTGACTGGCAGGATTATCGCCAATGAGATGGCTACTACTTTCGTGATCTCCCAGATGAACAAAAAAAACTTTTTCATATCGAAAAAAATATAAATAAGATGAGATAATTCAAACTCCACTATATCAGAAAATCACGAATAAATCAAATCAATGATTTTCCCTAATGTTCAGTAAATAAACATCGCATCACCATAACTGAAGAAGCGATAACGGTCTAAAACGGCCTGATAATAAGCCTCGTCAATATGGCTTTTGCCGGCTAGAGCGCTCACGAGCATCAAGAGGGTCGATTTAGGCAGATGAAAATTAGTGATGAGGGCGTCGACGATCTTGAATTTATACCCGGGATAGATGAATATTTCGGTCCAAAACGATTGGGGTTCTAGGAAACCGCGTTCCGATTGCTCGATAAACTTCTCCCAATCAGCTGATTCCAGAGTGCGGCAACTCGTCGTACCGACAGCGATTATTCGTCCGCCATTCTTTTTTGCGGTCAAGATATCCTTAGCGGTCCGCGCGCTGATTTCAGCATATTCGCTATGCATCTTATGCTCGGTGATGAGCTCTGTTTTAACTGGAGCGAAGGTACCGAGCCCGACATGCAAAGTAACTGTCACTATTTTTACGCCCCTGGCCTTGATCTTCTTCAACAGGATCTTCGTAAAATGAAGCCCGGCGGTCGGCGCGGCGGCCGAACCGATTTTATGCGGATCAGCGAAGACCGTCTGATAATTATTCTTATCGCTCGCGGTCTTCTTATCGCGCTTGATATAAGGCGGGAGCGGAACGAGGCCGACTTTCTCAATCGCTTGCCAAAATTTATCGCCAGCCAAATTAAATTCTACTTGCCAGGTGCCGTCATTATTATTTTTTATAATGGTCGCGGCTAAGAGGTTTTTGGGAAATTGAATCTTCAATCCCTCCTTAACTCTTCCGCCGACCAGACACTCCCATTCAGCATCCTTGCTTTTCTTATGCAAGAAAATTTCTATCGCGCCGCCGGTTTCCACCTTATGACCAAGGAGACGCGCTGGAAACACTTTAGAATTATTTAAAACCAAGACGTCACCTTCCTTCAGATAGTCGACGATTTCAAAAAAATGATGATGACTGATTGCGCCGCTTTCTTTATTTAACAACAAAAGCCGCGAGTGATCCCGCGGTCTAGCCGGCTTCTGAGCGATGAGTTCACTCGGCAGATGATAATCAAAGTCTGAAGTCTTAATCATAATTAAATGAGTTTTCCTGTTCCCGGTTCTTTCAGCCCTAAGTGCTGATAGCCTAAAGCCGTAACGATGCGTCCGCGCGACGAGCGATCAAGAAAACCAAGCTGCATCAAATACGGCTCATAGATATTCTCAATCGTATCTATCTCTTCGCCGCTAGCGGCAGCGAGCGTATTTAGCCCGACTGGACCGCCTTTAAACTTATTGATAATGGTCTCTAAAATACGGCGATCGACAAGATCGAGGCCGAGCTCGTCTACTTCCAGCATCTTGAAGGCGTCGAGGCTGTCTTTCAAAGAGACCCGGCCATCGCCTTTCACCTCGCAATAATCGCGTACTCGTTTCAACAAGCGATTGGCGATGCGCGGCGTCCGCCGGCTGCGCTGTGCGATCTCGCGGCGCGCTTCTACATCCATGTCGACGCTCAAGATGCCGGCGCTGCGACCGATGATCTTCTCGATATCGCCAGTCTCATAAAAATTAAGGTGATGAGTGACGCCGAAACGATCGCGCAATGGCGCCGACAATAAGCTAGCCAAAGTCGTCGCTCCGATGATCGTGAACTTCGGCAGATCTAGGCGCAGAGTCCGCGCGCTCGGGCCTTTGCCCATGACGATATCAAGCGCGTAATCTTCCATAGCCGGATATAGGATCTCTTCGACGGTCTTCGGCAGGCGATGAATTTCATCGATGAATAATATATCTCCCGCTTCAAGGTTAGAAAGGATTGCGGCCAGATCTCCGCTCTTCTCTATCGCCGGACCGGAAGTCACTCGGATATTCGCCCCAATCTCATTAGCAATAACATGCGCTAAAGTCGTCTTGCCGAGACCCGGAGCGCCGTATAACAAAATATGCTCGATCGGTTCGCCGCGCTTCTTCGCGGCCGCAATAGTTATTCCCAGATTTTCCTTGATCTTTTCCTGTCCGACATAGTCCTTCAGGGATTTCGGACGCAACGAAAGATCGAGCGCCTCGTCTCCTTGGCGTTCTATCGGACTGATTAAGCGATCGGCAGTTTTATTAGGCATATGTTTGAATTTAAACTTCCCTAAACTCGCAGATAGAATTAAAATCGCAGAACTGGCACATCAAAGATGGCGTCGGCGTGAAATCGCGCTTTTTGATAGCCGCAATCTCTGCCAATATTTCCGTGCGCACTTTCGTGATATCTTTTTCAGACGCGACGAACGATCTCTTCTCGCCGCTCTCTAGATAATAATAACTGAGAGCGCTGACTTTGACGCCCAAGAATTCCTCCAAGAATAGCTGATACAGGATCAACTGGCGCTTATCTTTAAATTCCAGTTTCTCTTTGTTCTTGCCGGTCTTATAGTCGACAATCTCCAAAGTTCCGTCGCTGAGCTTATCGACGCGATCAATCGCGCCCTTGATAACGTCTAGCCCGATCTTGAAAGAGAATTTCTTTTCCAGGAATAGTATTTCGTGAACCGCGTCCGATTTATAAGCGATTAAGAACTTCTTCAAGGCCTCGCGGCCCTTGATCTTATATTTTTCTCGCTCTTCCTTGGAGGCATAACCATCCGCCTGCCAGAACTCCGCATATAATTCCATTAGTCTCTTTTCACTCAAAAGATTATCCTCGGCTTTCTTCTTCGCCGCTTTGCCGGCGGACGTTTCTAGACCGGAAAACAGATCGCCTTGCAATACTTTCCGTTCGCTTAAGAGCGGCAATAAGAAATTATATAAAGTATTATGGAGGACGCGCCCGAAGATGAGCGAGGCCTTATCGGTCGAAGCCGGAACTTTCAGGATGAAAGCGTATTTATATTGCAGTGGACAGGTCGAATAAGCCGCTAATTGCGAGAAAGAAAATTTATCCGGCAGCGGATACTTTTCCGCCGCGCTCTTCTCGACGGTCGCCAATTCGCGAGCGTTGAGGTAATGCAGGTCGCGCAAGAATTCATTCTTCTCGCTCAAAGATAATTCCGGCCCGATCTCGCTGGCCAACCCCATCTCGGAAATGAAGCGGGACGGCTTCTTCTCGCGCGCGCCGCCGTAATCTTTGGCGCCAGTCAGATATAGTTCATCCTTAGCTCTCGTCGCCGCCACGTAAAACAAGCGGCGCTCTTCTTCTATATGCGCATCAGCGGTATCCGTCAATTTTTCCCTCACTAGCGCGTCTGGAATCGAAATCTTCTCGCTTCTGGAAATAGTCGGGAATTTCTTATCGACCAGATTGACCATGAAGACATATTTGAATTCCAAGCCTTTGGCGCCGTGCACGGTCATGATCTTAACCACGTCGCTATCGGCGAAATCAAGCTTCAATGATCCAGTCTCGCCGGCATCAAGCTCCAAATTTATCGCGGCAAGAAATTCTCCCAAGCGCAGATCCGGCTCAGTCTCCTCCATCTTCTTGATTTTCTGATAAAGCTGGTTCAAAAACGAGAATAATTCCAGATCTCGATCATGGTCTAAATCCGCCAATAACCCGGAATCATAAGCGAAGCGCAAGAATATCTTAGTCGGCTTGGCCGTAGCGGCCATCTGGGAAAACTCTTCAATGAGCGCGAGCAGCTTATTAATACTCTTGACGCTCTCCGGGCTGACGCTAGGAATAGCATTAATATTCTTCAAGGCTTCGTACAAAGACCAGACCTTGCGCGCCGCCATCTTATTTATATTAACAAGGTCAAGATGCGCCACCTTGAAGATTTCCATATTCAAGACGCGAAAGAGAGCTGCTGATTCATGATAATTGTCTAAGAGCCGAAAAAAAGCCAGGATGTCGAGGATGATCGGCTTATAATAGAGCCCGCGCCAAGACATGAACTGATTCGGGATATTCTGGCGAGTTAATTCTTTGACATAGGCCTCGGCCGTATCATTCGCGCGCACAAGAATCGCAAAATCAGACCAATTAGTCTCGCCCGCACCAATCTCATGAAGTTCTTTCATCTTTTGCGCCACATACGACACCTCATCGGTAGCCGACTCAAAATTAAAAAATTTGACTGGGCCTCCTAATAACTTCTTCTTATTGATCTCTCCTTTAGCGACGAGCTGCTTATCTAATTTCAATCTAGTCTCTAACCGATTCGGATTATTATTCTGGATGAATTGATAAGCATGGTCGAGAATAGCTTGGCGCGAACGATAATTTTCTATCAAGACGATCTCTGCGGCTTTAGGATAATCATCCTTGAACTGCATGATATTGGATAATGACGCGCCGCGGAATTTATAGATAGCCTGGTCATCATCGCCGACGACGACAAGATTGTTCTTCGGCGCGGCCAGCATCTTCACTAATTCATACTGCGCCCAATTAGTGTCCTGAAATTCATCGACCATGACATACTTGAACTTATCACGATAAAACTTCAGGATATTCTTCCGTTCTCTGAATAATTTCAAGGCATAGACGATCAGATCGCCGAAATCCAAGAAATTATTCTCTAACAATAATTGATTATAGGTATGGTAAGCGCCGGCGAGCTCCTTGATCCGGTCTTTTTCCCGAACTTCCTCGTCTTCATCTCCAGGCAGGCCCGCCTCTAATTCTTCTGAGTATTTTAAATATTCTGCCGGAGAAATATTTTCATCCTTAAGCCGGGAGAAATGCCGTAATAATTCGGAAATGAATTTAGTCGGATTGCCGAGCGGCCGATAATAATCCAGGTTGAAGCGATCCAGATTCTTCTTGATGAGCACCCATTGATCAGTCGAGCTGAGCAGCTTGAACCCGGGATTAAGTCCGATATCCAGGCCGAATTCCCGGAGTATCCGCTCGCAGAAACCGTGAAAAGTATTAATCCATAAATCAACATAACCGTAAGGCAGGATATTCTCCGCCCTATCTTCCAATTCTCCGGCCGCTTTCTCCGTAAAAGTTAGGAGCAATATCTCATCAGTCTTGATCTTCTTATCCATAATCAGATGGGCCAAGCGATTTATTAGAACCGTAGTCTTGCCAGTGCCGGCGCCAGCCACTATCAAGAGTGGCCCTTGATCATGGATAACGGCCGTCTGCTGCGCCTTATTCAATTGTTTTAAGGATTCCGAAGGCATATTAAAGCTTCAAAAGGTTGGCAAACTTCTCCGCTTTCACTTTTCCGATTACGGCTAGATTCAGATTATGGTTAACGAATATCTTCTTGGCGACGGCGCGCAAATCATTCGCGGTTACTTTGTTTATCTGCTTCAAGAATTCTCCTGGAGTCAGCATCTTTTTACGTAAAACCGCCTGACGGGCATACCAGGTCGCGAGATTATCCGTCGCTTCCATCTGCAACAGCGATTTGCCTTGCAATAAGTCTTTAGCGCGCTTCAACTCTTTCGCGCCGACGAGCTCGGTCGTCAATTTCTTATACTCTGCCAGAATAATCTTGATAGCCGCCTCAGTCTTAGCAACCGGCACGCCGGCTTGCGTCGTCAAATAGCCGGAATCGGTATAATTCTCATTCATAGTGCGGACATAATAAGCTAAGCCGTTGCGTTCGCGCAGATTTATAAATAAACGCGAGCTCATCGAACCACCGAGAATTATGGACAGCAGCTTGATCTTAAATTCATCTGGATGCCCGATTGGAAGCGCGCGGACGCCGAGGGATAAATTGACTTGGTCAGTCTTCTTATAGACAATTCTCATCTGTGGCACCCTCTGATTTTCCTTAACTGCCGGCTTATCCTGCCATTTATTCGCTTTAAATTTAGAAAACATCTTGATAGCCTCTTTCTTAGCTTCAGCTTTGATGCCGCCGACGAGGACGACATACATCGATCTGGCGCCATATTGCGTTTCCAGATATTTTATGAAATCAGCATGCTTGAAACCGGAAATATTCTTCTTAGTGCCGATAGTTTCCCAGCCGGCCGGAGTATCGCCATAAAGAACGGACTCGAAGACATCCTCGACATGCATCATCGGATTATCCTCATACATATTCAATTCCTCGATGATGACGCCCTTCTCTCTTTCAATCTCTTCCGGCAATATTTTCGAGTTCAGGAGCATATCACTCACGATATCTAAAGCTTCCGGCAATTTCGGCGCCGCTACCTTCACCCAATAACCCGTAAACTCCTTAGCCGTAAAAGCGTTGTATTCCCCGCCGAGAGAATCGAGCTCGCTGGACAAAACCAAGGTGCTCGGACGCTTGGCTGTTCCTTTAAAAAACATGTGCTCCAGAAAATGGGATATGCCGTTATTTTCCGTAGTCTCATATTTAGAGCCGGTCTTGATTATGACCAGAGCAGTCGCGGTTGGCGCGCCTTTTATCGGCACAGTGATCAACGGAATCTTATTTGACAGAATATTAACTTTATATTTATTCATATAATTACTAGGAATTTTAGAAATTAAGGCATTCTCGTGTTTTAAATTTACCACATCTTTGATATAATTTAAAGCAAGGGAAACCTATTAATCATCATTAATTTGAAAAGATTATGCCTTACAAGATAAGCGACCGCAATTTCGTCCTGAACCATGGCAAACAGTATAAGATCTTGCGCGTCAAAGACATGGCCGAAGATGAAAAGCCGCGCGAAAAATTAGTGAAAGAGGGCGCTGGCGCTCTCAGTTCCGCCGAACTTTTAGCCATCATCCTAAGCGTCGGTACGAAAAAAGAAGAAGTCTTCTCCATGTCTAACCGTCTGCTCCGCGAATATGGCGAAAAAGGCATCGCCTATCAGAAAGATCCAAGTATTATTGAGCGCGACCTGAAAATTCCTTTAACGAAAGCTTGCCAAATTGTCGCCTGCTTTGAACTCGGCCGCCGCTTCTATCAGAAAAAACCGGGCGGATCGATCACCATCAGGACTGCGAAACAGGCTTTTGAATATCTCAAAGACATGGGCAGCCTTAATAAGGAGCAATTCCGCGGCCTTTATCTCAATACGCATTACCAGCTGATCCACGACGAAGTCATCTCTATCGGTACGCTTGATGCTTCGCTCGTCAACGCCCGCGAAGTCTTCCGGCCGGCTTTAGAATATTCTGCCGCCGCCATCATCATCGCCCACAACCACCCATCCGGCGTTATCAAGGCGACCAAGGCTGATGTCGAGATCACTAACAAGCTGATTGAGGCTGGAAACATCTTAGATATCGAGGTCTTAGATCACCTAATTATCGGCAAAGGAAAATTCGCCAGCATTATTTGAATTAAAAAAATAAAAATTCCCGAAAAAAATCTTTCGGGTTTTTATTTTTCAGATAAAGACTAAGATAACCGCATGAAAAATTTTCTTAAAAAAGAATTAGAGCATTATAGATCGTTGCCACATAAAGCACACTTGCTAATCTTATCTTACAACCTGCGCGCCGTAACCTCGCCGATACTGGCCTTATTCCTCAACGCCTATATTTGGAGGATGACTTCGTCTGTCGAGACGGCTATCATCTATAATTTAGGAATGTTTTTCTCCCTGCCTATAGGCTTCTGCATTAATGGTAAACTACTAAAGAAACTGCCGATCACCCATACTCACCTTATCGGCTTATTCTTAGCGATGCTTGGAACAGTTTCTGTCATTTTCTTCCATAATTTCGGCTGGCTCCAATTATTCGCCTACGGTCTAATCTCTGGAATGGGCGGCGGCATCTATTGGGCAAGCCGAAATTATCTGACTTTCCAAGAAACTAATTCGACGGCACGCAATTATTTTTTCAGCATAGCGTCAATTGCTAATTCAGTCATTAAGATCTTCGTTTCTTTCTTGATTGGATGGATAATCGCTTTTGCCGATATCAGCGGACTGTACTCTCCAACTTCAGCATATGTCTCAGTCACTATCTTTGCTTTGATTGCCATCTTTTTTGCCGGGTATATCCTCTTGGGCATGAAATTCGATTCTCCGGTAATCAAGGATATATGGCGGTTATCCATATCGCGAAAATGGATTTCGGTCAGACTGGCTAACATATCGATTGGCATACTCGAGGGCACGAATTCCCTGATTTGCACTCTATTAATCTTGTATTTCTTAGGAAAAGAAGGAATACTGGGTACTATCGGAGCGGCTGTCAGTTTGTTTTCGATCATCCTCTATTATTTATATGGCCGCCTAGCTAAGCAGCATCACCGCGGTCCAGTATTCTTAGCCTCTCTATTGATATCCCTAGCCTTAGGAATCCTCCTATTCTTAGGAGGAAATGCTCCGATATTAATATATGTTCTCTTAGCTAATCTGCCGATTGCTTTTTACGAATTGACTATTGATACGTGGCAACTGGATGTCATGGACAAAGAATTGAGCGCCCACCCCAGCGAAAAATATGCTTTGATTGTTGATAATGAAGTATTCTTGAATACTGGAAGAATAATCGGATTATTGTTATTTCTGGCGCTCGCAATAGGAATTTCTGATAAATTTGCTCTAAAAATATCCCCATTATTATTAGCCTCACTCCAGGTGATAATTTTCGCTGCCATCTGGAAAAAGGTTAATTGGAATGGCAACTAAAAAATAAATATGAACAAGAAATATCAGCTAACCCCAATCCTGCATCTCCTTAAAGACGAAGCGAGCGTCAAGTTCCATGTCCGAAGCGATGATTATTTCGGCACCATCGCGACCGTCCTCAACTTGCTTAAACAGCAGATTAAAAAAGACGGCTGCGATAATGCTGCCGTCTTAAATAAGACACTAAATAACTTAGAGAATGACTTGATGTTCTTACAGAAAAATTACGAAATCAACCTCCGTTCTCAGATAAACCCTAATCAGATAAGCCCGAGAATGAAGAATAAGAACAGCAAGCCGAAAGGCAAGCTTAAGAGCCAATGATCTAGAAGCATAATAACTATCAGCGTCGCTAAAATCGCCCCGGAAAAAACCGCGTGGCGATTTTTTTTAGCCATAATCGCTAAAAAGGAGACGAAAAAAATCAGAGAGAAGACGCCGCACTCCGCCCAAAGGAGCAAAAAACAATTATGGACCGGCTGATAATCCCAAACCGCCTTCTGATAGCCATCCGCCCGCTCTAAAAATAAAGGATAATTGCCGACGCCGACGCCAGTGAAAAAATGCCCCGCGATTAGGTCCTTCGATTGCCATAGATAGTCGCGGCGCTCATTCAGGGATTTCTGTTCCAAGCGTGTTTCGCCTTGGATACGAACTTGCAATAAAGATTGATAGGGATAGGCGACGATGAAAAGCATGACGCCGGAAAAGAATATCAAAGCTAAATAGCGGCCGAGCACCCAGCGGTCTTTCTGCAATAATAAGCTCACTAGAAGAACAGCTAAGCCGACGGCGCAAGCAATCCAAGCGGTTCTGGAAAAGGTAAAGAATAAAGCGAAGAGAGACACAAAATAAAAGACAAATAGGAAGATAGACTCCCCGATTTCTTGCTTAGTCCTGATTATCTTCTTCTTCGCTAAGAGATAGGCGGCCAATATTAAGGTTATGGCTAAGACTCCGCCGAAGATATTCGGATGATCCATGCCGCCATAGACTCTCAGCCAGCGTCCGGAGGCGGTCTCGATTACGGCTGTGCCCGCTACTTCCGGATTATGAGCGGCTAAGCCTAAATATTTAGAAACAATGGTGCTCTGACTCAAGAATTGATAGATGCCAAGCAAGGACTGGAGAAAGATACTAGCCAGGAAAGCATAGACTATTTTAATCCTATCAAAAAATTTATTCTCATAACCAAAGCTTTCCGTCCCCTCTCTTAGCAGATAAAAGACCCCGACTCCCATCAAGAAGAGGAGATAGTGATAAAAAGCCAAAACCTGATCAGGGGCGACGAAAAAAGATACGAGCACGGCGATCTCTAAACCGGCGAGAGCCCACCAAAGCCAAGAAATCGGGCCGGAGCTTTCCGGACGTTTGATCTTATAAACGAAAAAGATAATCAGGATGGCTAAAAGCAGGAGATGACTGACATAGAGGCTGATTTCGTTGAAATTAATATCCGCCGATCGTAAAATCAGCTTGGTCTGCCAAGGAAAAAGAAAGACAAAAAAATAGAAAGAATACTCAATTATCTTCTTTAAGGATTTTGTCAACTTTGTTTCCATATTTTTCTGCGTATTCCCGGCGTCGATCGCGCCGATAAAGTTTTAAGATTGAATCATTGATGACCACGCCGTCAGAGTTATTCATAACCGACCTCAGTTCTTCAGGCATAATAGCCAGTTGGATTTTCTTAGCGAGAAATTCCAATTTATCTAAAAACATCCTAGACTTTACAAATATTTTCGGTTCAGTCGCTAATATTTTAGAAGCTAAGCCGTTCGCTTCCAAAAAACGTTCATAAGTCTTATCCTTATTATACAATAAAACCAGAGAACGACGCCAATAATCGAAATAGGGGTCTTCACCTTCGAGGCGCAAGTCATCTAGACAGAGATGATCAGCGGCGGCATAAAAACTTAAGCAGATCTTATCCTTCTTGTTTTCCGCGTGCGGCCGGCGATTCAGGAGCTTAGCCAGACCGGTACAATACAAGCGCGTCAGCCAGATGCGGCGCGGTGAACTTATTATAAAAAAATCAATATCGCTGCCGTCGCGCAGATTATTCTGACCGAGAGAATTAGCTAGCGCAATCATCTTAACCGCCGGCAGCAAAGAAAAAAGGCGCACAAAACGGCGAGCGATTTTTATTTTCCGAGCGCCGTAATTATGGCGCGCTTGCCTTATAGCTATAATAACATCCCGGCCGGATAAAAAATAAAAGCCGTTCTTACTATTGATAACTGCGATGGATTTAGATATTTCTTCTTTCAAGAGATCTATAACTTCCGTCAATTCCCCTCTTTTATCCAGTTGCTCCCAAATTTCGTAGGACGTCAGAGGATAATCGAACAAATCGAAGAAAACAATCACTCTGATGACTGCTTCTCTCAATCTATTATTATTTATCTCATACTCCGGCATGATAGGCGCTTTATCAATTTTTAAATTAGCTGTCTTTATTTTGGACGCTCGATCGTTAAAACTTCAATCTCGCTTTTCCCACCAGTGATCTTCATTACATCCTTATCGATCTTCTTAAATTCGGCCGAAGCGTTATTATAATGATTGACTGTCGTCGATAAGCTTGTCCCTAATTTCTTGATAAATTCGTCATAGCCAGCCATATGCTTGCCTAATTTCTCAATATTATCCCTTATCTCCATGGCCTTCTCTTCAATCTGCATCGCTTTTAAGCCCTGAAGGACGGTCTGCAGATAAGCCAGGAAAGAGGTTGGCGAAACGATGATGACCTTCTTATCACGGAAAGCATATTCAATCAAATCGCGAGTATTAACCTTGACCGCACCGACCTTATTAACGAGCAAATCGTAATAGATTGCCTCTGAAGGAATAAACATGAAAGCAAACTCCATGGTCTTTCTTTCTGGCAAGACGTATTTAGCGGTCTCATCAATTCTGTTCTTAAGATCTTTCTTAAATTCCTGTTCCATTTTTTCCCGCGTTTCCGAATCGGTCGCGTTCAAAATGCGCTCATAATTCTCGAGCGAGAATTTCGCATCGATCGGAATGACTTTATCCTTGACGAAAACGACCGCATCGACAATCAGGTCTTTGCCGGTCTTTTCGTCCTTACCCATCTTATACTGCATCTCATAAGAACCCGGGGGTAAGACATTCTTCAAAGTCTCTTCCAGAAAATATTCACCGAGCACACCGCGCTGCTTCGGATTCTTAAGGATATCCTGCAAATTCTGCAGCTGGGAAGAAAAATTAACGACCTGTTTATTGGTCTCATCGAGCTTAGTCAGCTTCTCGGTCACGTCAGCAATGAGCTTGGCTGATTGCGAGGTAATATTCTGAACAATCTTAGCGGTCTGACCGAATTGTTCCTGGTTCGCTCGATGCGTTTCCGATAACTTCCTATCTAGTTCGCCGCGCAATTCGCCGTTCTGCTGGGATAGATGCGATAATTTTTCTGATTGCTGAATTAAGCGTTCGGCTAGAGCGTCTAGCTTGCCGCTATCAGTACCATCTTTTTTCTTCAACAGCAGGGCGATTACGACAGCCAGCCCGGCTGTCAGAATTATCAACAAAAAATAGATTAAATAATTATTCATATACCTAGATTATAGCTCAACTCCTGACTTTTTTAAAGTTGACAAAATATAAAAAACCCCCTGTTTTTTTACAGAGGATTTTAAAGAGATGCTTCGTGTTTTTCCGGCTATTTTAAGCAGCGCGGTATCACGAAATAGAAATTGATTTCAGGTTCGACACTTGGGTGCCACGACCTATCGTATGATAGTTTCAATGGGCTGATAGTCGGACGGCCAGTGCTACGAACACATAGACTGGCAACCCAATATTCACCATTAGCCTGAAAGAAAAAGAACAATTGGTCTTCTAAGCGAGACGATAATTCTTGATGATTCTTGGAAAAATTATTAATCTGCGCTTGAGAGAGAGTTCTTTCTCCTTTAGCACCAGAGATGGAAGCAAAGACCTCGGCAAAGGTCGCGTCGCCCTTAAGCTTATAGACATCCACTATTGTCTTGCCAGTCGGAGGGCTAGGCTGATCTAAGCCCCATTCTTGGAATTTGGAATTAATAAATGAATAGATTTCTTTAGATTTAAGGATGGTTTCTTGACCATCCAAAGAATCTATAGATATTCCCTCCGGACCAGAAACGAGCTCCAGGAGCTCTTTTTTTTCTTGACTAAACCCAGCCATGGCTACAGAAACCACAACTAGAAAGATTACGAACTTTTTCATGACTCACAAAATTGGTTAGTATTCAGTTAATATCAATATTTCGCGATGAATATTATTAAAGAGCGTTTACGTTTCAAAACACCTTACCACTTATCAAGCTAATTGTAAATATGACTTATTAATCTCTAGAACCTCTTTAAGTTTAACTAAAAAATCAGCTAATTTCAGCTGATTTTTATAAAATATCTTATATAAAACTATTTTTACTTCTTTAGCAAATCCCTGATTTCTGCCAACAATTCTTGGTCTTTGGTTAAAGGGGCAATCTTTTCCTCAATCGCTTTTTCGCTTCTTAATGCCGGCTCCAACCTTTTTTTCACCCGGCTCATGACTTTTACGGACACGAAGACGGTCAAAGCGATGATGAGAAAATCAAGAACGTTCTGCAAGAAATTACCGATGTTTAAAGTTATAGTAGGCTTCACAATCATACTTCCGGATATCACCGCTTCTTTTAAAACGATCTTGATATCGGAAAAATTAACTCCGCCCATCAATACGCCGAGCGGCGGCATAACGATATCAGCCACCAGAGACGAGACGATCTTACCGAAAGCGCCGCCGATGATGACCGCGACGGCCAAATCGACAACATTTCCCTTAACCGCAAACTCTTTGAACTCTTTTAGAAATTTTGACATGGGATTATTCTAGATTTCAAAAGGCTATACCCAAGTGACTCCGGCAACCTTATCGCCCTCCTCCTTAAATCTCATAATCTTCACGCCCTGCGTATCGCGTCCGAGCACGCTGACTGATTTGAATGGAGTGCGGATGACCTGTCCCTGCTCAGAAATAATGATCAAATCGCGGTCGGTCATATTATCGGCATTAACCAGGAAAGCGTTAGTAATATCACCAGTCTTGTCGGTAACCTTCGCGGTCTTGATGCCGCTGCCGCCTCGGCCCTGGACTTTATAGGCGGAAAATTCTGTGCGTTTTCCAAAACCATGCGACATTATCGTCAATATCTGATAATTGCGTTTCTTTTCCTTATCGGTCTTAGCTATGCCGACGCCGATGAGTGTATCGTCCTTATGTAATCTGATGCCATGAACGCCAGCGGCGCCTCGGCCCATCTCGCGGACATCGGTTTCCTTGAAACGGATCGCTTGGCCCTTAGCCGTAATCAATTGAATATGATCGCTGCCTGAAGTCGGCTTGACCCAGATTAATTTATCGCCTTCACCGATCTTGATAGCAATCAGACCGCTACGGCGGACATTCGCAAAAGCGCTCAACTCAGTCTTCTTGACGAGCCCTTGAGCCGTCGCGAAGAATAGATATTTACTGAAGACCGCTTTATCTAACGGCAGAATAGAAGAAACCTGCTCGCCGCCGATTAACTGTAAAAAGTTAACTACCGGAGTACCTTTAGCGACGCGGGAGGCTTGCGGAATTTCATAAACCTTGAGCTGGAAAGCGCGGCCCTTGGTCGTGAAGAATAAGACATCATTATGGGTCTGGGAAGTGAACATAAATTCCACCGTGTCTTCTTCCTTAGTAGTCAGTCCCATAACGCCCTTGCCGCCTCTCGCCTGAACCTTGAAAGTATCCGGCTCCAAGCGCTTGATATAGCCGTCGCGCGTCATCATGACGACCGTCTCTTCATTCGGGACCAAGTCTTCCATGCTGAATTCCTTAATGCCATGAGCGACGACGGTCGTACGGCGTTCATCGCCGAACTTATCAGCCAATTCTTTCAATTCATCTTTGACGATAGCTCTCATCCTAGCGACTGATTTTAATATCGCTTCTAATTCCTTAATAAGCTTCATCTTCTCCTTCAATTCATCTTCTATCTTCAATTGTTCCAGATTCGCTAAGCTTTGCAAGCGCATTTCTAGAATAGCGATGGCCTGTCTTTCGGATAGCTTAAATTTCTTGATCAAATTAATCTTGGCGATTTCTTTATCCTTAGAAGCCTTAATGGTCTTAATGACTTCATCAATATGCTTAAGCGCAATCATGAGCCCTTCTAAGATATGGGCGCGATCCTTAGCCTTATTCAAATCGAATAGAGTACGGCGGCGAACCACTTCCTGGCGATGCTTGATATATTCTTCTAGAATCATCTTCAGAGTCAGGACTTTCGGCTGAATGCCGTCGACGAGCGCCAGCATATTAAGATGGAAAGTTGTCTGCAAGGAAGTATGCTTATATAAACTATTTAATATCTTCTTCGGGTAAGAGTCTTTCTTGAGTTCCATGACGATGCGGACGCCATCCTTATCGGATTCATCGCGCAGAGCCTTGATGCCTTCGATCTTTTTCTCTCTGACCAGGTCAGCGATCTTCTCGACTAGATCGGCCTTATTAACCTGATAGGGGATTTCCGAGACAATAATACGGAAGCCGCCATTCTTTTCTTCTTCAATATCGGCCTTGCCACGGACAACAATGCCGCCCTTGCCAGTCGCATAAGCGGCTAGAATATCTTTCTTGTCATAAATAATGCCGCCGGTCGGGAAGTCAGGCCCCTTGACGAATTGCATCAGATCTTCGACGCTCGCCTCCGGATTCTCAATCAGATAGTCAATCGCATCTGCAAGTTCCCTAAGGTTATGCGGCGGAATATTGGTCGACATGCCGACGGCGATGCCCATCGTGCCATTCAAGAGCAAATTCGGCAGTTTAGACGGCAAAAGACGCGGCTCCTTATGGCTGCCATCGTAGTTTGGCATGAAATCAACTGTATCCTTATCAATATCAAAGAGCATCTCTTCGGCGACAGCGGATAATTTCGCTTCCGTATAACGCATAGCCGCGGCGCTGTCTCCATCCATCGAACCGAAGTTTCCTTGGCCGCGGACGAGCGGATAGCGCATTGAAAAATCCTGAGCCAAGCGGACCATAGCGTCATAGACAGAACTATCGCCATGCGGATGATATTTACCGAGAACTTCGCCGACGACCGTTGCCGATTTCCTAAATTTCGCGTTCGCTTTCAAACCGACGCTCCACATCGCATACAAAATACGACGATGCACCGGTTTCAAACCGTCACGAACATCCGGCAGGGCGCGCGAAACGATGACACTCATCGCGTATTCTAGATAAGCGCGGCTCATCTCCTCGACTATCGGCTGCTCTTCGACAATGCCGAATTCGGTCTTCTTGCGCAGATTAGCGACAACTCCTGTCGACTCTTCATTGATATTTTTCGGTTTTTCTTTTTCGGTTTTAGGCATAAAGAAAATTTAGTAAGCGATTGTAGTTATTCCCTCGCAACCAAGCGGGATAACACAGGGCTTGGCCACGCCGATAGTAGGCATGCAGTCTATATACTCCGGACATAAAGAACCGGATTTAGTCGTTGAAGCAGTCTGGCCGCCAGCAATAGGCGGGGTAGAGGAAGCCGCGATGGCGGTTGATGAGGTGGCCGTCATGGCCGAAGAAGAAGCATTCTTAACCGCCCCTTCCAATAAGCCAGCCATAAACTTATCGCCAGCCTTTTTTTCCACCGCCGCCTTATCTGCTTCTATCTTATTCAACTTAGCTTGAGCCTCGGTTAAAGTCTTTTCTAATTCGCTCTTAAGACCGGACCATTCGCTAGAATATTTATTGTCTTTCCGGCTAGCTTGCCAGACATTTTTCAAATTGAACGCCCAGAGAATCAAGATAATAAAAGCAACGCTGCCGATGATGACGCGCATCATGAAAATCTTTTTTTTCTCTGTGTCGTTCATAGATATTTTATTCTTGGCTCTCTTTATTCCATGATTCCGTCCAGATTTATATCATACAGGATCTGCTCGGCGATCAAGCGGTACTTTAAAATCTCTTCAGGCGTAAACCAAATCGGAATTTCGCGCTCCGCGTCCGCGACCGGATCGGAACAATGAATCAAGTTACGAACAGCGCGCTCATCCAGGCTCGCTAATTCATAGGAATCTAAAGTATAGTCGCCACGGATAGTTCCGCTATCGGAAGATAGGGGTTCAGTCGCACCGACGATTTTCTTAACGATACCGACAGACTGATTCCCCTCCCAGATCATCGGGACAATCGGGCCGCAGCTCATGAATTTCACTAAAGCGCGGATGATATCCTTGCCGTATTCAATCGCTTCTTTATCTACGGGCATGCCGGCCGCTTTTCTTTCCTCGATAGTTCTCTCTCCCTTCTTTTGGTACCAAGCATCATCTTTATTATAGTGTTTCCATAACTGATCTTCGGTCGCCAAGACGAGCTTTAAAGCCACCAGCTTCAAACCGGTATTTTCAATTCTCTTGATAGTTTCGCCAATCAGGCCGCGCTGGACAGCGTCAGGCTTGAGGATTACGAAAGTTCTTTCTTTTTTCGGATTGATCATAATTTTAAATGCTTAATATTACTAATTCCATATCTTCACTAGGAAGATCTTTTTTGGAAATTTTTAATTTTTCTTCATAGGTCGGAGTCAGGCCAATTTCTTTGATAAATTTTTCTACTCCATCCAACTCCAGCTTGCTGTCTTTCGTCTTGTAGTGCATCGGAATAACGATGCGCGGCTCTATCTGAGAAATTACTTCGACCGCTTTTTTCGCATCTAAGGCCATAGGGCCGCCGACCGGGATCAAGAGAATGTCAGTGCCGGCTAGTTTTTCTATCTGCGCATCGCTGAGAACATGTCCTAAATCACCAAGATGAGTTACGGAAATATCATCGATTTCTATGCGATAAATAATATTGCCGCCGCGTTCCGCGCCCTCCTTCTCGTCATGATAAGAATCAATGCCTTCGATTAATACGCCTTTGAAATCATATTCGCCGGCGCAATCGATAGTAAAAGGATTGCCGCGCAAAGCTTCGACATTACTATGGTCATGATGTTGATGTGAAACTGTCACGATATCCGCTTCAAAATTAGGAACTTTCAATTCTGCTTTCAATCCTATTTCTTTGCTAAATGGATCGGTCACGACGGTCACGCCATCAGACCCGACCTTATCTTGAATCTTAAAGCAGGAATGTCCTTGCCAGGTAATAATCATATAGGTAATCAATAAAAATAGGCTCTAAAACCTTATTTTTATTATAACAGACAGACTTCACCGGGTCAACCAGCAATGAATTTCAAAATATTAAAAAATAGGCCAAAATTAGCCTATTTTTTATTAAATAAAATATTCTTATTTTATTACTGGTTCGGTATAAACAATCCTGACTCATCTTTGACAACATAGCCAATCACAGATTCGGCAAGAAAATTCTTTAAATTTTTAAAGCCCTCGGCAGAAAATTCAAATGATTTTTCAGCCGCGCCAAACTTAAACGCAAAAGTAGGCTCCCCGTTCAAGCTTTCACCTATCTGAAAAACATTATGTTTAACTAATAAATCAAATTGTTTTTGATAATTTTCACTTTTACCAAACTCATCCTTTAGATTTGCCTGCAAATCTTCTACTAACATCTTGCTCTGTTCTCCGGAAGCGGCATGGCGCAGATCATAGAGATGCGCATAAATGCTATCTCCAGCGTTCTCGTCCATATAGGCGGTAATGCCAGGATAAGTATCTAATAATTCTTTCACCGTCATACTGGAAGAAGCTCCTTTCTCTTTCGCAAATTCCAATAAGACCTTATCGATGGCCTCAATCTTGTCAAACTTCATGACCGTATCAAGAGTAGAAGAAGTATCGGCCTCAGGGGTATCTATGGCTTCAAATATTGACAGCGGGGTATGCGACTCATTGCTGATAACCTCTGGCGTTCCGCCATGGCTAATAACATTCTCGCCGCCGCCGACTTGAGTAGACGTATGGCTCGCAATATTCGCATCGGCTAGATTATTAGAGGCAACCGTGTTAGTAGAGGTCGCGTCGACGCTGGAAACTAAATCATCGCCAGAAGCCTGCGCAGTTTCAATATCAGAGGAGCTTAAGTGCGCCGTATCAGCAATATTTTCGGAGCCGAGATTGACATGCGAGCTATCACCTGTAGCCATGATTTTCTCAGCATTAAGAGATAACTTTATCTCTGCCGACGGCCTCATCGATATCTTTTGGGGAATAGCTTCTTTTTCAAGGACCGGCTCCTTAATCTCCTCAGCTTTCATCTGTCCCAATACGCCTGGCTCTCCTCCTTCTCCAGCCTCTACCTTAACGAAAAAATTTCCCGCTTCATCTTTCTCTAAGGAAACGACATTCCCTTCAAAAACCTTATCGGTTATCTCGCCGCTATTATGAATTGCGCCGTTAGTTTGTATCTCCGCCCATTTGCTTAATGCTCCGGAATCATGAATATCGCCCTGATAGCCTAGCTTTTCGGCATTATCCATGAATATTTCTTTAGTCGAGTGCCAGACAGAATCTGATTGTCCGCCCAAGCCTTCATTAGAGATTACATTAGAGAATGTCTGCTGGCTATTAATCTCGTCCTCAACTGCTTTCTGAATCGCGGCTAAATTATTATGAGCACTGCCTAGGCTATCCTGCGCTCTGCTGGCTAAGGTATCCGGCTGCTCTTCGGTCACAAAATGAATCGGCTTGACAGTATTCGCGACATTCTCCGGATTTTCAGTATTAAGCTTGACTGCGCCTGGATGAGTCTCCATAATTCCTAATTCTCCGGCTAAATCACGGAGCAAGGCGCCGCCGATGGCGAAGGTCGCGCCAATACCCGCTCCCTTAATCATCTCTTTCTTGATATATTTCTTACGCGCTTCATCTAAATTCTTATCGAACTCGAAATATTTTGAATTAAATAAACTGGCAAATCTCTTTTCTAAATCTTTTTGCGGATCACCCAAAGCTTCCTGATCCTCTTTCTTCTTCTCTAAAGCAGCGCTATTGAGAGTCACGAGCGATCTGGCTTCACTCAAAGCCTGAACTAAATCTAATTTTTCCGACAAAGCTCCGCCGGCGCCGAAATTAACCAGACCGGCGGCCAATTTATCCTCGGAAAATTGCGCTCTGACTTTAAGGGAAAGGAGAGCTGAACGGAATTCATTGCCCTCAAGCGTCTTCGCTTTCGTTATTAGTGATTGTAACTTTTCAGTCAGATCATCAGCCTTATAAAAATGTTTCTCCGTCTTATCGCTTTCTTTCGCGACCTGGTCCTCATAGACGTTCATGACTATCTGATATTCTCTCTGTAATTTATCATAACGCTTTTTTTCTTCTTCGGAGGCAGCCGCCTGATACCAATCTTGCGGATTCAACGCATATTCTGCCGGCACCAAATCTTTCAAAGAATTAACAATCTCTTTTCTGATTCTTCCTACGTTAGTGATCTTAACAGGCTCATTAGTCTTACGACCCGCTATGTCCTTCTCTACCAGGCTAGTTTTCGCTCGATCACGTCCGCGCCAAGCGCCGATCCCCGCCGCCGCTAACGGGGCAGCGACAAAACTAGCGGCGGCAACTGGCAAGCCGCCGAGACCGATCAGTCCGACTAATGTATGCCGGACCGCAAAACCGCCGGCCATATAAGATCCGCGCGCGGCCGCTTCGCCACTAATCATCTTTTTCAGGGCTGATTGATGCTCAATCTTAGAGAACTCCTTGTCGATCTCCGGATGGGCCGCCAAGAACTGCATCATCTTGATCTGATAATCAGTCTTATGCATTTCCAAAAGCGCGCTCTTATCCGAACCTCCGACCTTCAAAACTTCAAGAGCGTCAGCCTTATGCGCCTCATATAGCGCCGACAAGTATTGATATTCTCCCCGCTCTTTCTGGCTAGCGGTCTTAAGAGACCATTCTTGCGGCAGCTTGCTGAATCTATCGGCAACATCATTAAATTCTTTTAAGGTCTCGTTCTGCTCTGCGCTTAAAGCTTCTTTAGTCTTTAGATAATTTACTTTGACTTGGCCATTCTCTATCGTCGCGTCAATCTTCAGCGCTGAAATCATGCCAGTCAATTCTTCCAGGTTGCTCTGATGAAGGGCTAGGCCGCCCCGTTTCACATAGGCGGCTTCTTTCTTCTCTTCCTGGGCAATATTATATTTCTTGGTTAAGCCTTTAAATATCCGTCCGAAAAAACCTTTTTCTTTCATGCTCTCTTTAAAATCTTCTTGCGCGCGACTCTTAACTTCGACTAGAGACATTTGCTTCAAGCCGTCATAAACCAGGGCTTGCTGCGCTTGAGTCAATTCGGAAAAACCGGGAACGGTCTTAATTTCTTCTTCGGTTATATTAAAATCCTTAAATTTTTCTAGAACTATATCTTTCGACGCCTCCGGCTTAACTTCTGCGGCGGGCGTATTCTTAATTTGAGGCTCTTCGACTTTAGTCTCTTCGACAATCGGGCTTAAGTTATCTCTAACTTCCGCTAAGAGCTTCGCATCCTCCGCCTCGGCTTGTAATACTGCTTTAAAAGCGGCTTTCTTCTTGTCTTTCTCTTCTGGCTGCGCAACTTCTATCTTCTCTTTTTTCGGTTCATTTTCCTTCGCAAAAATTTCCTCCGCCAATCTCTGGCTGAAATTAACTCCGAACGCTTCTTTAAAAGCAACTCGCAGCTTCTTTTTTTCATCTGGACTCTTAGCCGCGGAGATATCCTCGCCCCACTTCTTCATGGCTTGACCACTTATTTTACTAGCGGCATCTTCTTGGACGACAAGACGTTCGTTCTTTCGCATATACTTATAGTTAAGTTTTTCTCATTTATCTTAGTCTGGCCAGACGGCCAATTCTTATAAAAAGATACCATAATTACGACAATAATTCAACCATTATTATAAATTATAACGATTATCTCGGTTAGCTCTATTTAGCAAAAATCTTGACATCACCGTTGTTATCCGTTCTTTTAACCGGAATACCTAAAGTCGCCGCTCTCTCCAAAAAGAGGGGCCCGGGATGGCCAAAGCGATTGTCCTTTCCGACCGAAACGATTATCAGCCGCGGTGATATTTCTTCTAAGAAAGCCTCGCTATTTGAAGTATTTGAACCGTGATGCGAAGCTTTGAAGATATCCGCTTTCAATAGCCAGCCAGAAGCTAAAAGGATTTTTTCCACGGCCGAGCCGTTATCGCCGCCGAACAAGAAGCTCCGGCCGCCGCATTCTAGCCGGGACACTAAAGAATTATTCGGGTCTTCCTTTATATTGAGGATATCAGGATCCAATAAATCTAAACGGCAATCCAAACCGAATGACAGGTTTATCTGATTATCCAAAGGCCTTAAAGCTACCTTATGTTGAGAAGCAACCTTCAAAAGCTCAGACATCAAAGGGGTATCGGGCTCTTTCCCGGAATAGATCAGGGCGCCGACCTGATAACGCTTGACTACCTCTATTAGACCGGCGATATGATCATCGTGGTAATGACTGATAATCAGGAAATCTATCCGTCGACGATAAAATGGCATATTCTTACCTAATCCTCGCAAAACTTTATTATCCGGACCGCCGTCAATCAGGACAGTCTTACCATCAGGAGCTTGAATAAGAGCGGAATCGCCCTGACCGACATCAAGAAAAACAACCTGAGGATTGGCTAATTTATCGGAAAAAATTAAAAAAACCATTAAGATGGCCCCGGAAATAGAAAGGAGAACTAATAATACTTTCTTGCCAATATTAAACAATTTTTTATTTTTATTCTTCATATCTCAAGTATCTCCCTTCTATTATATAAGAGGCGACCTGAAGAAAAGTTAAAGTTATTTGACAAAAATCAATAAATGTTATATAATGATATATTCATTAAAAATAGAATATTAAACCAAAAATAAAAACAAAACGGCCGTAGGAGGGCCAAAACAATGGTAGTCATCAATAAAAGGAACGGAAAAGAAATAAACCTTTCTCCGGTTGTCAGTGAACGCGAAAAATTTGTCACGCTCGCTAAAGCTAAGGCAGCTGAATTAGGACTTGTTTTCTGCGACGCCATATTCACTAACCAGCCGATATTAGAAACGGCCGGGCTATTGAGGAATGTCTTGGTCAAGCTTCCGCCCGCAGATGATAAGTGCTTGAAATTCTGCCCAGAACATCAATGCGTAGTTCCCAGCAACTCGAACTGCACAGAAATAAAGATTATCAAAGTTGATAATCACTATCATCGCAGCCTGCCTTTCCCTGGCGGCAAGAAAGTTTTCAGGAATTTCTATATGGGCGCAGACAGCCTCGGCCAGAAAGTCTTGGCTGACGTCTGCATCCGGATAAAGAAAGATTATAGCCGCAACGAAGAGAGCTTCGTGCTTGATTATTATCCCGCCGATCCCGGAGCTAAGCCTGAATACGAGATTACTATCGGCACTAACGAAGGTCAATTGCAGATCTTCGGCACCGATAAATTTATCAAGGCCGAAAAAATAACGAGAACCATCTAAGACAATCCTTGAGAAAACTAAAAGCCATCTAAAAAACCAGATGGCTTTTTCTTTATACAAAAACCGCCCTGATTCCGCAGGCCGGTCTCTGTATAATTTTCAAATCAATAAAATTTATCGATTAAAATAAACTTTAGAAATTATCTTTTCTTTTTAGCAGTCTTTTTGACAGCTTTCTTAGCAGCCTTCTTGACGACTTTTTTGACAGTCTTCTTGACCGCCTTCTTAGCCTTCTTGACGACTTTCTTTACAGCTTTTTTAGCAGCTTTCTTTTTCATAATATCACCCCCTCTCTTAAATAAATTGGATTTATTTATTTTAATTTTTTAAAATCTTCTTCTTATCTTAATTATATAACTTATTAGAACAAGTAGCAATAGTTTTTCCGCTTTCTGACAAAAAAATCCGCCGCTCGATTCCGAGAGCGACGGATTTTTTATTTTTTTCTCTTCACAAGAGCTTCTCCGCTAGCGTTTTATATCCGAGAGCGGAAAAAATTTTCCAAATCCGATATCTTGATTCTCTCTTGTTGCATAGTATCGCGATCGCGCACCGTCACTTCCGAATTTTCCAGAGTATCGAAATCGACCGTCAGGCAATAAGGGGTACCAATCTCATCTTGGCGGCGATAACGCTTGCCGATATTGCCATTATCATCAAACTCGCAGCGCCAATTCAGCTTGAGCTGATCAAAGATCTCGCGCGCTTTACCGACTAATTCCGGTTTATTCTTCAAAAGAGGAAAGACAGCGATTTTTATCGGCGCGAGTTTCGGAATAAGCTTGAGCACTATCCTCGTCTCGCCTGCTAATTCTTCTTCCTTATAAGCTTCAACTAAGACCGCTAGGAAAGTACGGCCGACGCCAGCGGAAGTCTCGACGACGTGCGGCGTGAATTTCTCGTTCGTCGCCGGATCCAGATAATTCAAGTCTACTCCGGAATGTTTCGTATGCTGCGTCAGATCATAATCGCCGCGAGCATGAACGCCTTCTAACTCCTTGAAGCCGAACGGATAATTATATTCGATATCGTAAGCTTCTTTCGCGTAAAAGACCAGATTCTCGTGCTTATGCCATTTCAGATTCTCCGGATTTATTCCTAAGCCCAGATAGAATTGCCAGCGCGCCTCTTTCCATTCCTCGAAATATTTCATATCATCGCCGGGCTTAACGAAATACTGCATCTCCATCTGTTCGAATTCGCGCGTCCGGAAGATGAACTGGCGCGCCGTGATCTCATTGCGGAAAGCTTTACCAATCTGGGCGATGCCGAAAGGCATCTTCACCCGGGCCGAATCGAGAACATTCTTATAATTAACGTAGATACCCTGGCAGGTCTCGCCGCGCAAATAGGTCGGCTCCTTAGTCCAGTCGCTGGTGAAATTTCCGAGATTGGATTGGACCAGCAGGTTGAACTTGCGGCCGGGAGTAAAATCATTAGCGCCGCAATTCGGACATTTTATCTTATCCCGATTGGCCTCAAAGATTATATTGATTTCCTCTTCGGTCATCTTTTCATCGGCAAATATGCCTGCTTCTTCCAGGAGAGTGTCGAGCCGCAGGCGCGCATGACATTTACGGCATTCGGTCAGCGGATCGGAAAAGCCTTTGACATGCCCGGAGGCCTCCCAGATCTTCGGGCTCATAAAAATCGCCGCATCCAGCCCGACAATATCGTCGCGTAGCTGCGTCATCGCCTTCCACCATTCCTTCTTGATATTATTCGCCAACTCCACTCCGTAGGGGCCAAAATCATAAACCGCCGCAAAGCCGTCATAAATCTCCGAAGACGGAAAGACGAACCCACGCCGCTTGCAGAGAGAAATTATTTTGTCCATCGAATTGTCGGCCGCATTTTTCTTCATATATTTTATGCTGCTATTTTATATAGGCCATCCATTATCTTTACATCTCTTCCAGCGCTTCGATCCCCAAGATATCAAAACCGTTATGCAAGATTTGCGCCAAAGCTTTAATCAGGGCCAAACGAGCTTTCCTGATCTTCGACTCCGCTTTCAAAATATTGATCTCATGATAGTAATCACTGAAAAGCTGAACTAGTTCGAATAAGTATTTGGTGACCTCGCTCGGGTTATACTTGGCACCGGCTTGAGCGATTACTTCCGGATATTTTGCCATCTTGATCAATAATTCTTTTTCTTTCGGCTCTTTCAGCTGATTTAGATCGGCAGCGCCAAAGCTGAAGCCTTCCTTACGAACGATACTCTTCAATCTAGCATAACCATATTGCAAATAACAAGCCGTATAGCCGTCGAAGCGCGCCGCCTCTTCGATATTGAAAGTGATTATCTTATCGGCGCTGACTTTCAGCATCTCGAACTTAATCGTCGCCACCGTCAAAGTCATAGCCACTGCTTTTATCCGGTTAGCCGTCCAATCTTGATGACGGAGGCTAGTTTCTTCCGACAGCCTGGCAAAAAGCTTATCGCGCAATTCCTTATAGGTTATAACATTGCCAGTGCGCGAAGACATCATGCCTTCCGGCAGCGTCACGAAATCATAAGTCAGATGAACCAGAGATTGATCATAGCCCATGAGACTAATGATCTTAAACAGCTGTTTGAAATATAGGCTCTGGCGAATGTCGACGACATAGATAGAGCGGGACAGATCATATTTCTTAAATTTTTCCGAAGCTAAGCTCAAGTCAGCGACCGGATAGAGCGCTGTTCCGTCAGAACGGATAATCGGCAGGACGCCAAGTTCATATTTTTCTAGATCGGCAATCAGCGCACCCTCGCTCAAACGCAAAATCCCTTTCGTCTTCAGTTCTTCGACTAATTTCAAGCCGCTATCTATAACCTCGCTCTCATAAAATATCTCACTGAAGCTTATTCCCAGCTCCTTATATATGGAAGAAAAATATTCGATACTCCACTCTCTCGTCTTTTTCCATAACTCATAACTCGCTCCCGAGCGGCTTTCTATTTCTTTCATGATCTGAGCGACTTCCGCCTTGCCCTCCGGATTGTCTTCTAATAATCGGCTCGCTTCGGAATAGCATTTGCCTAACAGATAGCCTTTATCCTCCTTCTTCGCTTCCGAGCTAGACTGATACTCTGGATTCTTCTGCCAATTCCAAATAGTCTTGGCGATATGGATGCCGAAATCATTAATATAAGAAACCGGGATAGAGCGATAGCCGTTAGCGTCCAATAGATGATTAATCGCGTCGCCATAGGAAATATTGCGCAGATGGCCGACATGATATTCCTTGTGAGTATTGCCGTTAGAATATTCGATCATCACTTGCCTATCCGCTCCGGTGCGATTAGATCCGTAGGCGATTTTAGCTTTCTTGACCGTTTCGATGACTGAAGCGGCTAAATATGCCGGAGAAATGAAAAAATTAAGATAGGGCCCGGCAGCTTTAATGTCGGAAAAATATTTTTGGAGCTCCTGATTATCCTTCAGCGTCGCCGCCAAATCAGCCGCGAATTCGGCTGGATTCTGCTGGCTCTTCTGCGCCGGCTCAAAACACGCCAGACTCAAATCTCCCAACTCTGGTTTCGGCGGATAAGAAAAATTAGCCTTTTCTAATTTCAAGGCGGAAACAATCGTTTCTTTAAGTTCTTCCAATATATATATATTCATAAGCATCCGTACGCGCATTTATAGGCTAACTCGTATAAAAGTGAACTTACCCTTCTGAATTATGACCGAATCTATATCGGCATTAAAGTTTATTTCATACTTGACGTCTTTTATAACTATCATCTCGCCGGCATCCTTCCGGCCGGTCTTTTCCGGTTTAATCTTGATCGCCCCTTCTTCAATCTTCTGTCGCGCTTCAGTCTTGCTTTTAACCAGCTTAGCCTCCACCAGCAGATCGACGAGAGCATTCTGCTTCTTAACGGCCGTATAGGCTGCGATTTCCACCGGTATCTCTTTCTTCTGGATAGTATTCACGAAATTATCCTGAGCTTTCTCGGCCGCTTCCTGGCCGCGATTAATCTTAGCAATCTCGAAAGCGAGCCGCATCTTAAAATCGCGCGGATTTGCTTTGCCAGTTTTCAGCTCGGCATCAATTTTCCCAATCTCATCCCAGGGTATATTAGTGCATAGCTCAAAAGCAGAAACGATAGTTCCGTCCGGCCAAGACATGACCTTGCCATATATATCATTAGCCGCTTCATCCAAAAAGACGACATTGCCTTCGGTCTTACCCATTTTTTTGCCGCTTTCATCGGCCAAGAGCTTCATGGTTAGGACCGATTTCTCTTTATTCTTCAGCGTTCGCAGTAGATCGCGGCCGCACATCATATTAAACATCTGGTCATTGCCGCCGATTTCCAGATCGACATCCATAGCCACGCTATCATAAGCCTGAGTCAACGGATACATGAACTCGTGAAGATAAATTGGCTTCTCTTCCTTTAATCTTTCTTGGAACATATCGCGTTGAATCATCTGCTGGACAGTGAAATTAGAGGCTAATTCTATCAGATCGCGGAAACCCAGCTTGTCATTCCATTCGCTGTTATACATTATCTTCGCCGGATTTTCTCCATCGAATTTCAAGTAAGCCGAAGCCTGTTCCTGATAATGAGTAGCGTTAACAAGCACTTCTTCACGCGTCAATTGCTTGCGGGCCGCCTTCTTATCAGTCGGATCACCGATAATCCCGGTGAAATCGCCGATTAAAAAGATCACTTCATGCCCTAAAGCCTGAAATTGCCCCAATTTATTAATAGAGATAGCGTTGCCGACATGCAAAGACGAGGCGGTCGGATCATAACCGCAATAAAGGCGGATTCTATCGCCGCTTAACAGCTTCTTTTCCAAAATCTCATAGCTAGGGTAGATCTTCTCTACGCCTCTAGTCAATAATTCTTTCACGAGCTTCTTGTCTGTAATAACTCTTGACATATATAGGGGTTAATTCTTGGTATTAATTAAGGAATTATGTTATAATAGTATCAGACTTTTTTAAATTTTTCAATTAATTTTTAACCTTATGTTTTCGTACAGAAACCTTCTAAAACAAGCTTGGGCGACTACCTGGGAACACAAATATCTGTGGTTCCTCGGACTATTCGCCTCACTAGTAGCCGGTAGCGGCTCTTGGGAATACCAAGTAGTGACTCAAAACCTCGGCCAGAATCCGATCGAGGGCTCTTATATGAGAATGGGAAGCATTTTAACCATCGGCGATGTCTTAAAGAATTTCTTTCTCGGACTGGTGAACTTGCTCCATCAGGATTTCTGGACTATCCTGAACGCTTTTTCAATATTGCTCATCACCGCTATCTTATTAGTATTCTTCATCTGGATGGCGGTAAGCTCCCAGGCCGCTTTAGTCGGCAGCCTCAAGAAGCTTTTGACCGCCAAGAAGAAGCCGGAGGGATTAAGCATCCGCGATAGCCTGAGCGAAGGCCATCGCTACTTCTGGCCGGTGTTAGGCTTGAATATCTTCGTAAAGATTCTGATTTACTTCGCTTTCTTCATTGTCGGCCTCCCTCTCCTTTTCATGACTGTCAGTGATTCCTCTCTCTTATTCGCTTTCTATATCTTCATTTTCGTCATTTTCATTCCCGTAGCCATGAGCTTATCGCTCCTCATTAAATATACTATCGCGTATAAGGTTATCGAGAATAAATCTCTCGTCGCCTCCCTAGAGCATGGCACGAGAATGTTCAAGAATAATTGGCTTATCAGCTTAGAGATGGCCGTAATCCTATTCCTGATCAATTTCCTCTTCAGCGGCGTAGCGCTCATAATCTTAGCTTTATTCCTGTTGCCGTTATTCTTATTAAGCCTGGTATTCAACCTTTACTGGCTGATGATTCTAATACTCTTCATCGCGATAGCGCTCGTCGTCATTTTTGGCTCTGTCCTGACAACCTTCCAGACTGCTTCTTGGACCAACCTGTTCTTGCATCTGAAAGAAAATGGCGGCGTCGCGAAGCTGGAACGCCTCTTCAAGCGCTAAATTCGGAAGCGCGCTCCCTGAAAATAATCGCATCCATTAAAATCTATGAGTGATCTCGCTTCTATTGAAAATTTAATCAATCCGACCGATGACGAAGAAAGCGTCGCCGGTCGTTTTGCTAAAAAGCAGGGAGAGATAAAAGAAAAAGAAATCGAAAAAGAGACCAAGCAGGCGGCCGGCCAGCTCGGCCTTGATTATGTCAATCTGACCGGTTTTCCAATCAGCCCCGAGGCCTTGTCGCTCATCCAGGAAGAGAGGGCTAAGGAAATCGGCGCTATCTGTTTTTATTACGACGGCAAAAATATCCGTCTCGGCTGCGTCAGCCCGACGACTGAAGTAAAAGAAGAACTGGCCCGCCTCGGCGATCAATATTTCGCCAGCACAAAATTATATCTAGTCTCGGCCACCAGTCTAGCTATAGGAATTGACGCCTATAAATCTCTGCCCAAAACTAAGAAATATGAAAGCGGCGTCGAGATAACCGAAGAGAACCTAGAAAAATTCAAAGAAGCTATCAGCAGCTACAAGAGCTTGAATGAGAAGATCAATGAAGTAAATATCACCGACATCATCACGCTGATACTCGCGACCGCCTTGAAAGTCGGCGGCAGCGACGTCCATATTGAAGCTGAAGAGCATGGCGTCGCTATCAGAATCAGAATTGACGGCGTCCTCCAAGAAGCGGCTATCATCAGCCGAGAAAAATGGGACAAGATTATCGCCCGCTTGAAAATCCTTTCTCGCGTCAAGATAAATATCGAGAATAAGCCGCAAGACGGACGCTATACAATCTATCTTTCTAATAAGAAGATCGATGTCCGTTGCTCTTTCTTGCCGACCGCGCACGGAGAAAGCGTCGTGATGCGTTTACTCGACTCAACCGCAACCGCTCTCGAATTTGAAAGCTTAGGTATCCGGACGGAAATTATGCCCCTGCTATTAAGAGAAATAGCTAAGCCGAACGGATTAATAGCGACGGTCGGTCCGACCGGCAGCGGCAAGACGACTACTTTATACGCCGCCCTGAATAAATTAAACCAGCCGGGCACTAAAATAATCACACTTGAAGACCCGGTTGAATATCAGCTTGAAGGCATCAACCAGAGCCAAGTCGACGAAAAACGCGGCTATACTTTTTCCGACGGCCTGCGCTCTATCCTGCGCCAAGATCCTAATATCGTCATGGTTGGAGAAATTCGCGATCTAGAAACCGCGGAAATCGCTATCCAAGCTTCCCTGACCGGCCATCTCGTCCTGACTACCATGCATACTAACGACGCCGCCAGCTCTATCCCGCGTTTCATCGATATCGGCGTTAAACCATATTTCCTGGCTCCGGCTATCAATGTCATTATCGGCCAGCGCTTAGTCAGAAAACTCTGCCCGCATTGCCGGCTGGAGCATCATATGGAAGAAGCTGAAACCGAACAAGTCAATAAGATATTAGCGGTCTTATCTCCCAAGGCCGGAGTTAGCGTACCCGCTACTCTGCCGATGATATACAAGGTCGGACCGGGCTGCAGCGAATGCAATTATATCGGCTATAAAGGCCGGACCGGCATCTATGAAATATTCACGATGAATGACCGGATCAAACAATTAACTATCGATCAAGCGCCTTCTTTTAAAATCTTGCAACAGGCCATCGAAGACGGCATGATCACCATGCTCCAAGACGGCATCCTAAAAACGCTCGAGGGCATAACTTCCGTCGAGGAAGTCTATCGCGTCATCGGCGACTTCGGCTATATCGATGAATTATATAATATCGTCATTTCCCAGACTATCGGCCGCGGCGTGAAAATCAAGGCGGAGGAATTCCAGGAGGCGGAAGAATTAAGCCATAATATCAGTGGCATTTCTCAAGCCGTCAAGGAGATACCGACGGGCAAACTGATAAATCTAATCATGGCGCTCGGCTCTATTAGCGATGCCGGCGATATCCATATCGAACCGACAGAGCATGACGTCAAAGTCCGCTTCCGTATCGATGGCGTCATGCACGATATTCTCAATCTGCCGAAAACCAGCTATCTGCCTTTATTATCAGAAATAAAAATTTTAGCCGGCGCTCCGACTAATGTCCGGCGCGCGACTTTCGACGGCCGCTTCGCTATCTACTTGCCCGACCATAAGATTGACTGCCGCTTATCTATAATCTCCGGCGGCTACGGCGAAACCATCGTTATCCGTCTGCTCTCGACCTCGGCGGCCAATCTCGACATGAATAAGCTCGGCATAACTTCCGTCGCTTTTACTGCTCTGCAAGAAGCGATGAAGAAGACGCGCGGCATCATTATTACTACTGGTCCGACCGGCAGCGGCAAAACCACGACCCTTTATAGCATCTTGAATAAATTAAACAAGCCGGACGTCAAGATAATCACGGTTGAAGATCCAATCGAATATCAATTAGCTGGCGTCATGCAGACTCAGATTGACGAAGAACGCGGCTACACTTTCGTCTCCGCGATGCGCTCTCTCCTGCGCCAGAATCCGAATATCATGATGATCGGAGAAATCCGCGATGACGAGACCGCCAAGATCGCTATCGAGGCTTCCATGACCGGCCACTTAGTCCTATCGACTATCCACGCCAATTCGGCGGCCGGAGCCATCTCCCGTTTCGTCGGGCTTGGCGTCGATCGCCAGACCCTGGCTAATTCGATCGAATTCACTATCGGCCAGCGCTTAGTCCGCAAGCTTTGCCCTTACTGCAAGAAAACCGTCGACCTGAAACCCGAAGAAATGCAGCGCGTCCAAGGCATTTTAGCCTCCATCAAGAATCCGAAAGTTTCTATTCCTTCCAGCCTGGTCTTCTATACCGGAGTCGGCTGCCCGAAATGCGGCCAGATAGGCTATAAGGGGCGGCTCGGCTTATACGAAACTATCACCATGGTTCCGACCATCCAGAAACTGATCCAGACGGAAAATGTCACCGATACCGACATCGAGAAGGCAGCTATTGATAACGGCATGATTACCATGCTCCAAGACGGCGTTCTTAAAGCGTTGAACGGCGAGACGAGTCTTGATGAAGTATTCAGAGTAGTCTAATAATTTAATTGCGCAATAAAAAATATTATGATCAATAAAGAATTCTTAGAGCAGCTTCGGAAAGACTACCAAGCTAATGAATCACAGCGCCGGCAGATTATCAGCGCTTCCAATAATATCCTCTTCGAAGCCAAAAAGACCATCTTCGCCCTGCAGCGCCAGGATTTCAAGACAGCCGCGGCTAAGCTGGAAGAGAACGAAAAGAATCTCAAGAATCTGGCCGCGCGCTTCGGCCAAGAAAGATTGAACCGAGAGGGCGCCTATAAGGCAGGCGTAGAGGAATACCTGGAAGGAAAAACTTTCTATACTGTCATTAAGAATAAGAAGATCGGGGCCACTCCGGAATTGCAGCTCGATTATGAAGGCTATCTCGGCGGCATCTGCGACCTAGTCGGAGAATTGGTCCGTTATGCCACTAACCAAGCGGCGGCCGGAAAATTCGCCGAGGTAGCGAAGATCAAGAAGGGCGCCGAAGATATCATGTCTCAGCTCATCGATTTCGACATGACCGGATACCTGCGCACCAAATATGATCAGGCGCGCGGTCATCTGAGAAAACTGGAACAGATGGCTTACGAGATAAAATTAAGAGGCAAAAAATAGCCGATAACCAGAACTGATTATGACAATCGCGATCGCTTCCGATATCCATGACAATATCGCTAACCTAGAGAAATGCCTGAGATGGTGCTCTGAACACGGAGTAGAAAAGATGATCGCCTGCGGCGACATGACTAACCTAGAAACCATAGACTATCTCGCCGCTAATTTCTCCGGCGAGATTTTTTTAGTTGGCGGAAATATGGAGCTCTACGAAGAGAAAGAGCTGAGCCAATATAAAAACATCAAATATAGCGGCGCCATCGGATTGAGAGAGATCGGCGGACTCCGTATCGGCTTCTGCCATGAGCCGGAGAAGACAAAAAAAGTCTTCAAGCTCGCGGCCGCGTCGCCGGATTTTGTTTTCTACGGACATACTCATAAACCCTGGCTCGAGCATGATGGCGACACGATAATCGCTAATCCCGGAAACGTCGCCGGAGTCTTCCATCAGGCGACTTTCGCCGTTTTAGACACAACCACTAAAAAATTAGATTTAAAAATAATCGCTGATTTAAAATAAACTACCGCGCGTCATTACTAAAAAGCCATTCATAAGAATGGCTTTTTTGTATTTAGATTTAGTATCCAATAAAGTTTTATTCCCTCCGGCCTAAATCACGTTCTTCAGATACTTGCCCGTATAACTCTTAGCAATCTTAGCGATTTCCGGAGGAGTGCCCGCTCCGACGAGATAGCCGCCAGCATCGCCGCCTTCCGGCCCCATGTCGATGATCCAGTCGACTGATTTAATCACATCGAGATTATGCTCAATGATTAAAACGGTGTTTCCTTGATCAACTAGCATATTCAGAACTTTCAATAAGCGATCAATATCGGCGAAATGCAAACCGGTCGTCGGTTCATCCAATATATACAAGGTCTTCCCAGTCGCGCGGCGCGATAATTCCGTCGCCAGTTTGATGCGTTGCGCTTCACCGCCGGAGAAAGTCGTGGCGCTTTGGCCGAGTTTGATATAGCCCAAGCCGACTTCATCTAAAGTCTTCAATTTCTGGCTGATAGCGGAATGATCCCTGAAGAATTCTTTCGCTTCTTCGATAGTCATTTCCAGAATCTCATAAATATTCTTGCCTTTATACAAAACTTCGAGAACCTTCGGCTGGAATTTCTTGCCGCCGCAGACGTCGCAAGTCAAATAGACATCGGAGAGGAATTGCATCTCTACCTTGATAACGCCGTCGCCGGAACAATTCTCGCAACGGCCGCCCGGAACATTGAAAGAAAAATGCCCCGCACTGAGACCTTTGACGCGCGCCTCTGGCAAGTCAGCAAAAAGATCACGGATATAAGTAAATAATCCGGTGTAAGTCGCGGGATTAGAACGCGGCGTGCGCCCTATCGGCGACTGGTCGATATCGATGACTTTATCTATCGATTCTAAGCCAGTCAAAGCCTTATGCGCTCCCGGTTCGGTCTTAGCGCGATAAAATTTCCTGGTCAGAGCGTTAGCCAAGATATCATTCATCAAGGTAGACTTGCCGCTGCCGGAAACGCCGGTAATCGCCACTAATTTTCCGAGGGGGATATCAATATCAATATTCTTCAAGTTATGTTCAGTCGCGCCCATGATCTTAATAGACTTGCCATTCCCTTTCCTGAACATCTTCGGCATCTTGATCTCTTTACGCCCGGACAGATAAGCGCCGGTCAGAGACGGGGCGCAATCTTTTATGTCAGCCGGCTTGCCGGCGAATAAGACATTGCCGCCGAAATCTCCAGCGCCGGGACCGATATCAATAAGCCAATCGGCCGCGACCATAGTCGAAGCGTCGTGCTCGACGACGATGACAGTATTGCCGTTATCGCGCAGTTCTTTAAGCGTATGAATGAGCTTGTCATTATCGCGCTGATGCAATCCGATTGAAGGTTCATCTAATACATATAATACCCCGCTCAAAGTCGAGCCGACTTGCGAGGCTAAGCGGATACGCTGCGCTTCACCGCCGGAAAGAGTCGAGGCGGCGCGGCTGAGCGTTAGATAATCAAGCCCGACATTCGCTAAGAACTCTAGATTCTTAATCATCTCCCGGATTATCGGTTCGGCGATCTTTGCCCCGCCGTTTAAAGTCGCAGGACTCTTCAGCCAATTATTTAAAAGCTCGACTAGAGACTTAATGCTCTTATCAGTCACTTCAATGATTGATAAGCCGTTTATTTTGACGAGCAGAGATTCTGGCTTTAAACGCGCGCCCTGGCAAGCCGGGCATAGCGCCGTGCGCATGACTTTCTCGATCTCCTGCTTAACAAAGCTTGATTTCGTTTCTTGATATTTTTCTTCTAAAGCGGCTAACAATCCGCCGAATTTATCATCGCCCTTGAGCACCAGCTCCTTATGAGCACTATCAAGATCCTTGATTGCCGGACGCAAACTGAAGCAATGGCGCTCGGCCAGGGATTCTAATTCTCCGAGCAAGCCGCTGACGCTGAGATTCGCGTGCGATAGGGACTTGATCGCCCCTTCGAGAATACTTAGATTATTATTGAAAACGAGTTCCGGATCAATTTCCGATTTAATTCCCAGACCGCCGCAAACCAAACAGGCGCCATGACCGGAGTTAAAAGAAAAATCGCGCGGCTCTAATTCTAGACGGCGATAATCGCATTCTGGACACAAAAAATATCTCTCCATCCGCGCTGATTTTATCTCTCGGCCGCGGACAGTCTTAGCCGTCTTCTTCTCCTCGGCCGCTTTCTTCAATTTTACCTGGCAATGCGGGCAATAAGGCTGGCCGGCGCGGGCATAAAGCAAGCGCAAGTAATCATAGATTTCTGTGATTGTTCCCACGGTCGAGCGCGGATTATGGCCGACTGTGCGCTGATCGATAGAAATAGCCGGAGACAGCCCTTCAATCAGATCCACGTCTGGCTTATCCATCAAGCCGACGAATTGGCGCGCGTAAGAAGACAAGGACTCGACATAGCGGCGCTGACCCTCCGCATAGATAGTATCGAAAGCTAAAGAAGATTTTCCCGAACCGGATAAGCCGGTGATCACTACCAGCTGATCGCGTGGAATATCTAAATTAATATTCTTCAAGTTATTGGTTCGCGCCCCTCTTATCTTAATAAGATTCTCGGCCATGTTATTCGAGGATATTAAAAAATTAATAGGTTCATTATAGCCGAAAAGACTAAAAAAAACAAGCCTATCTCGGAACGGACAAGCTTGTTCAAAAAAGTCTTAAAATATCAAACTGAAAAACCTAGAATATCGGATAGAAAATCTTGAGTATCGCGATTAAGACGCGGTCGCGCCATTTGATCTTCTTGCCCGCCGCCTCGAAAGGAACCGACTCTTTTTTCCAATGCTCGATGATCTTCTCCATATCGGCCACGAGCTGCTTCTGCTGAAAAAATATGCCTGCCTCGATATTCCAATTAAAGGATAAGACATCCATATTCTGAGAGCCAATCACGCCTTCAGATCTGTCTATCAGCATTATCTTGGCGTGATTCATGACCGGCAAGAGATAAAACTTGACGCCATAGGCCGCCATCCGGCAAGAATTAAGATAATTGACCTTATTCAAAGGCTTAACATCGGTATCATCCGGTATGAGTATCTCGACTTCGACGCCGCGGCGACAGGCGTCATCTAACAAGGCCAACATCCAACGCGGCGGCAAGAGATAGGGAGTGACCATCTGAATTGATTCTTTCGCGCCAATAATCTTCTTCTTGTAATACTCGTTAAGATGATAACCTCCAACAGTGATGGCTAGATTATCAGTTATCCAGGATTTTATCTTCTGGACGAGAGGCAAGCGGCTATACCTGAGGACGGATTCTTTCTTGCCGCCAGTCATCTCATAAGCATAGGCGAAAGATTTCAAAAGCGGTTTAACAATCTTGCCTTGGAGTTTAATCTGCAAGTCGCGCCAGTTACGCGTCTTCTCCTCGATATTGACGCCGCCCAGCAGCGCAACTTTATTATCAATAATGACTATCTTTCGATGCGTATGCCGGAACCAATGAGAAAAATAGATAAATTCCGCTCCGGCCGCGCGCATTTCCGCGATTGCTTCCGGTTTTAAAGAATTGCTGCCATAAGCGTCGGCGATAATCACGACTTCGACGCCGGCTCGCGCCTTCTCTCTTAAGAGTTTGAGAAAATTATGAGTCTTCTGCGTGTCGCCCAAAAAAATATACATCTCTATATAGATGGATTTCTGCGCCAGAGACATCGCCTTAAACATAGCGTCCCAGGCTTTGTGAGAAGTTGTATATAATTGGTATCTCATAATAGCCTACTGGGCCAATAATTTTTTAATCTTAGGAATCGCCCTATTCGTCGCCTGTTCGCCAATTTTAATAAGATTATCAACTATCTCTTTAGTAAAATATTTCTGAAATCCCTCTTCTTTGACGATACTCGAAGCATCCGGACTAATGACGATATCAGCTAGCTTGATATCGGCCTTAGCCAGGTTATGAAGGGCGATGCGCGTGCTTCTCAAAATTACTGTCGGCATCGTAAATTTCCTATCCACGAATTCATTCTTATGGTATAGATTAACGCCGATAACAATATCCGCGCCCATGTCTCTAACTAGCTGGCAAGGGACCGGATTGCTAAGTCCACCATCGACGCATAATTTCCCTTTATGAGGCAGCGGCTTAAAAACCAGCGGGACAGAAATACTAGCGCGAACCGCGCGAGCGACGTCACCGCTAGTGAAGATATAGGGCTGGCCACTAACTAGATCAGTGGCGACTATACTTAAAGGTGTTTTCAACTTTGAAAAAGTATAATGTTTCAGACTTTTTTCCAATACGCCATTAACCTTATCGCCACCGATGAAGCCACCGGTCAGACTGAAATCAAAAAGCATCGGCAAATTATCAGCCGGGTTCGCTGCCAATTCAATCTCCATTTTTTTGATATCATGGAATGCAGCATAATAAGCCGCGACCCAAGCGCCGATACTGGCGCCGCTTAAATAATCAATCGGGATACCACGCTTGATTAGGGATTTAAGGACGCCGATATGAACGAAGCCTCTGAATCCTCCAGAACCGAGCGCCAGGCCGACAGTCTTGCGAGTTTTTACCTTATTTTTCATAAGAAATGTATTTATTAAGCAATTATAGCACAAAAAACCGTAAAAAAGAAGCTTTTTTCAGCCTAATTTATTACTTGACGACGATCATTCTCTTCGAGCCCATTTATTCTTGACAAATAATTGATTTATTGATACAATATTTTGATTATCTTTAATGGTAGTCTTAATGATATTTTCTTTAAAAACTTAAAACAAGAACTTAAAACCAATAACGTATAGATGAAAAAAATCATTTTTACTTCGGCGATATTGATCATATGCAGCCTAGGCGTTGCTTTCGGTCAATTAAGAGTGTCTAACAATTTTGGTCAGACACTGAAGGTAACTATCAACAATCAGCAGTTCACGATCATGAACAGCGGCGTGCAGGCTTTCTCTGTCGCCAGCCAAGCTGTCTTTATTAAATGTGAAACTTTGGATGGCATGAACAAGTTTTCCGTTACCAAAGCTGTTCCGCAAAACAATTTAATTCTAATCAATCCTAACGACGGACAGAATTCTCAAGTTGTCAGTCTGCCATCCGGGCAGATAAAATTTGTTTACAAAGGGAGCATCCATTTTAAAGTCATTTCGATGATAGGAAAGGGGACAGAGTTTTTCGGCAAAGACTCGATAGCTTATATTCCCGCTCCTCCGAGAGACAAAGATTTAGTGCTTGGCGTTATAATCAAAGAAGACGGCGATGCACAATTCATCTGGCGTTATGCCGAAATCCGAAAAAGGATAAACCCAGGAGAAACAGAGTGCCGAATAACCGATCAGGACATTAAAATAATGTCTGAAGAAAAAGGACCGAACGAAAAAGACATGAAGATAGTCTTTCGCTTGGACCGTGATACCGATGGATATAAGATCTTCTCGGAACCAGGTTCAAAAAATCCTATTTCAATAGGCAGCGGCGAATCTTCAAAATCGATGAAAGTTCCTTTCGGAATATTCTTCATAAAGGTTTCGGTCACTGGCGGCGATCTAATAAATTCAACGGTCTTTATTCTCGTTCACACGACTGATAATATGAAGGCCTTCACAATCAACAAAGCACGCTTAGTAAAACTCCTAGAAAAAGAGAATGATTACACTAAGTGGTGATCTTTAAGAATCAAAGGCTTGCGACACATGTTGCAAGCCTTTTTTATTATCCGTCTAAAATTTGATAGGAATCTTACCATTTGACCTTTTTTAAAAAATAAAGTATCATATCAATATAAATTGATTATATACGTATGAAAGCAAAATGCTGTACAAATAAAAAACTAACGGGCGAATTCGCCGATCTGGCTAAATTCCTTAGAATCATCGGCGACGATAACCGTTTAAGAATTTTGTGCTTGTTGAAAAACGGGGAGCGCTGCGTCTGTGAAATCTACCCCAATCTCAATCTGTCCCAAAATCTGGTTTCTAGCCATCTAAAGATCATGCTAGATTTTAACTTACTTAAAATCAGGCAAGAGTGGAAGAAGAATTACTATTCTATAAATCCGATAATATTTAAAAAATATAATCTATCATTAACTAATTTCTTAAAAAAATATGAATAAGCAAATCACCTCGATTCAAGTTTTGGGCTCCGGCTGCCCGACTTGTAAAAAGTTATTCGAATTAACTAAAAAAGCGGCAGCAGAATTAAATTTAAAAGTGGAAGTTGAATATACAACTGATATCCAAAAGATCATCGCTTTGGGAGTTATGTCGTCCCCGGTTTTGACGGTTAATGGACAAACGATGCTGGCCGGTTCCTTGCCTGATTTAAAAAAAATCAAAGAAATCATCCTGTCTGCCCATAAGTATGCTGACGATGACATGATAGATAGCTGTGCTAGCTGCGCCCGCGGTTAATCATGTGTTTTACCCTATTCAACTATTAGCCGACTGGCTAACTTATTCGGTCCTGAGCATCACGCCGTCAACGCTTTTAGCTAGCGCGATTAACTTTTTTATTTTTGATACGCTCAAAATATTTATTTTGCTGTTTTTTATCGTCTCTATCGTTTCTTATATTCGCACTTATCTGCCGCCAGAGAAAATTCGTTTGTTTTTAGCAAAAAAGAATAAACTAACCGGCCACATTTTAGCTTCCCTGCTGGGAATAATCACTCCCTTTTGTTCTTGCTCGGCCGTGCCTTTATTTTTAGGCTTTGTGGAAGCAGGTGTGCCGCTTAGTGTAACATTTTCTTTTTTAATAGCCTCGCCGATGATTAATGAAGTGGCCTTAGTTCTACTCTTCGGTTTATTCGGCTGGAAGATATCTTTACTCTATATTTTAAGCGGTTTAATTATCGCCATTGTTTCTGGTTTAATTATTGGCCGCATGAAAGTTGAACATCTAGTAGCTGATTTTGTCTGGCAAACTAAATTAAAAGACCAAGCGGCCGCGGAAGCAAAAATAGGCCAACCTGAAAGAATAACCTACGCTTTAAATTATGCTTTAGATATTGTTAAGAAAGTCTGGCTGTATATTATTATCGGCGTCGGTCTCGGCGCCTGGATTCATGGCTATGTCCCGGCTGATTTTTTAGCGAAGTACGCCGGAGCGGATAAATGGTATGCCGTACCGCTGGCGACCCTGATCGGTATTCCGCTTTATTCTAACGCCGCCGGAGTCATCCCCCTAGTTAGCGCCTTAACCGAGAAGGGTGTGGCCATGGGCACAACCTTAGCTTTCATGATGGCCGTAACAGCTCTATCATTGCCGGAGTTTATGATTTTAAAAAAGGTCATGAAGACTAAGCTCATTATTATCTTTGCTTCTATAGTTGGGCTAGGAATTATATTTACCGGCTATTTGTTTAATATTATTCTAAAATAGAATTATCTAACGGGTAGCCGTTTCCGCCGGTTTGAAATGGCGGGCTATGAAAGAAAATAGCCTTCGGCTTTGTATTAGAGGTGAAAGGTCGGAAATAGCTATAAATTATTAAATTATAAAATATATGAAAAAAACTACATTAGGCTTAGGTGCTTTAGCTATAATTGGTATTACTGGTCTATCTGCAAGTGCCGTTTTCGCTTATCAGGGCGACCCAACTGTTAAAGGACCGAATTATTCAGCGGATCGTCATACTGCGATGGAGCAAGCATTTGAGAATAAAGATTATAATGCTTGGAAAAATCTTATGACAGGAAATGGCCGAGTTATGCAGGTTGTCAATGAAGATAATTTTGCTAAATTTGCCGAAGCTCATGATTTAGCAGAACAGGGCAAGACAGCAGAGGCACAAAAAATTCGCCAAGATCTTGGGCTAGGTTTGAATAACGGCTCGGGTTCAGGTTGCGGATTGCAGAATGGCGGCGGTAAAGGCGCTGGCAGAATGGGTGCCGGCCAAGGAATGAATCGTTAAGACGCTAAAGTTTAATTATACGCCAAGCCCTGATTAATTCGGGGCTTGGAGTGTTATTAGGCATGATTTGTTATAATTGATATTATGAGTGAAAATAACTTGCTCTCCGATGAAGAAATTATAGAACGCGTCCGATCGGAAGATCAGGAGCTTTATGCTGTGATTATTGAAAGATATCAAGAAAAACTTTTACGCTATGCTGCTAATTTAATTCGAGATGAAGATAGGGCCGCTGATATTGTTCAGGAATCTTTTATAAAGGCTTTTATAAATTTACGAGGTTTTAATACAAAAAAGAAATTTTCCAGCTGGATTTATCGCATTGTCCATAATGAAGCCATCAATATCGCTAAAAAATATCAAAGAGAGGTGCCAATTTTAGAAAAAATAGATTTTAAAAGCGAAGAAGATCTGGAGTTAAATTTTGCCAAGCAAGAACTTATTGCCAAAGTTGAAAAATGTTTTGCTAAAATGCCTTTATTATACGCGGAGCCGCTCCGTTTATATTATATCGACGAAAAATCTTACAAGGAAATAAGCGATATCTTAAGATTACCAATGGGAACAATCGCAACCCGCATCAGCCGGGCAAAAATACTAATTAAACATATATGCCAAAAGAATTAAAAAATATTACCGATAGTATAATGGGCGAAATTCGCCACGGAAAATTAAAAATGCGCCCCAAGCTATATTTCATTATTGGTTCGGTTTTAGTTTTTGTTAGTTTGATACTATCAACTCTGAGTTCTGTTTTTCTTTTTGGTCTTATTAGATTTTCTCTGCGTTCGCATGGTCCGATGGGGCAATATCGCTTCGAACAATTATTAGCGAGTTTTCCTTGGTGGGCGGTAGTATCGGCTATTTTAGGATTAATAATAGGACTGTGGCTGATCCGTAAATATGATTTTTCTTATAAAATAAACTTTAAAATAATTATAATTGGATTTGCGGCCGCTATAATTATGGCCGGATATTTAGTTGATGCGATTGGCTTAAATGATGTTTTTTCTCGCCAGGGGTGCATGAATAGAATCTATGGAAAAAATAATTGTTCTCACCTTATAAAATAATTCTATGGAAAGTTAATTAAAACTTAGTTCCCTTGACTAAGTTTTAATTATGCTATACTATATCAATATAAATTGATATACTATGAAAAAAGATTTATTAACTTTCACGAAAACAATAGGCGACTCTACTAGATTAATGATTTTAAATCATTTAAAAACGGAGTGTTGCGTCGGCGATCTTTGGAAAAAATTAGACCGGCCGCAGAACTTAGTTTCTCATCATCTTAAAGTTTTAAGGGATGCTAAGCTTATTATCCCGGAAAAACGCGGGCTTAAAGTTGTTTATCGCCTGGATAAAGACTCCTTAGCTAAAAATTTAAATCAATTAGACAAATATTTACAATGAAAAGATGGTTAAACAATTTGTCCAAAAATATTTATTTTGGTTGATTTTATCGGCGATGTTGCTGGGTTTATTATTACTTAAAATAACGGGCGGTTATAATTTTACTCCGGCTCTTTGCGCTTTAGCCGCTCTAATAATGATTTATCCGTCTTTAGTCCCCCTAGACTTTGCTAAGATAAAAGAAATAGGCCATTTTAAAAAATTAATATTTTTCTCAATTATAATTAATTTTCTGGTCGCGCCCTTGCTCGCCGTTCTTATTGGCTGGTTGTTCTTGGCGCATGAGCCGATGCTCTGGCTTGGCTTGATTCTTTTATCAATCCTGCCCGGAGGAGGGATGGTAACTACTTGGGCTTATAAATCAAAAGCAAATATGCCCCTAACGGTTGGCATTGTTTTCGCTAATTTGCTGGCAGCAGTCGCATTAGTTCCCTTCTATTTAACAATAGCTATCAATAAATTAACGATTATTCCGAGCCAGCCAAGCACGCAATCTTGTGTTTTAGACCCAGTAACAAAAGGGGCGGTAAATTGCTTGTTCGATGGTTCCGGTCGCGTCAGTCCGCTAAAAATCGCTTTACCGATTCTAATAATTATAATTATTCCCCTGCTGTTGGCATATCTTACTCAGGAGTATCTTAAAAAAAAATCTGACAATAATACTTTGATACTTATAAAACAAAAATTTGCTGCCTTTAGCAATCTTGGTTTAATATTTATGCTGTTTGCCTTAATGGGGATTAAGCAGAACAAAATAATTTTTGAACGCCCGGACTTATTAATAAAAGCCCTGATACCGTTAGTAATATTTTACGTTGCGAGCCTGATAATTTCGTTAATGCTCTATAAATACACCGAAGGAGCTGACGGCCGGGCGATAGCCTGGGGCACTTATTTGCGCTATATAACTTTAGCCCTGGGCTTAGCCACCTCATTGATTTATCAAAATTCCGATTATAGCCTAGCGGTTATAGTTGTAATCCTGGCCTATTTGATTCAAATACCAAGTTCATTTTGGTTAGCTAAAAAATTTAATAATTGAAAATAAAAAATATGGAAATTACTTATCTAGAATCAGATATTGAATTGGAATCTTTAAAAAAAACTTGGCCTATTTTGGCTGTAGATTTCTTTTCTGACGAATGCCCGCCCTGTGAAAAATTAGCGCCGGTATATGAAAAAATGTCTAAATCATTCCCATCTGTTAAATTTATAAAGATATTTCGCCAACAGCATCGAGAACTGGCTATATCTTTGGGGGTTAGCGGCTCGCCCACAATTTTATTTTTTAAGTCAGGGCAATTAATTAACGAGCGTTTATCCGGCGATATCGAAGAAAAAGAACTTGAAAATATTTTGGAAAAATTGTGCGGTGAAAGTAGTTTGAAACTAAGCGCCGATAACAAAGAGGCGGAACAATACGACTTGTGTATTATTGGTAATGGGCCGGCAGGCATGACAGCGGCAATTTATGCGGCTCGTTATAAAATTAATCAGGCATTAATCGGCGATCTTCCGGGCGGTCTGATGACATCATCTCATAAAATTTGTAATTTCCCGTCAGAAACGGAAATTTCCGGAATGGACTTAAGCCAAAAAATGGCTAATCAAGTTAACGCCTTAGAAGTGCCGCAAAAAATCTCCAGGGTCAATTCTATTAAACAGCTTGGCGGGCTATACAATATTACTTTGTCTAATAATGAAATTATTAAAGCTAAGACTGTGCTGCTGGCCACTGGAACGAAACACCGGCATTTAGATTTGCCCAATGAAAAAAATTTGATAGGCAGGGGTGTTTCTTATTGCGCAACTTGTGATGCGCTGTTTTATAAAGATAAAACAGTGGCTGTGGTCGGCGGCAGCGATAGTGCTAACACCGCCTCCTTATATTTAGCTCGAGTGGCTCATAAAGTTTATCAGATTTACAGAGGCGATTCTTTGCGCGGAGAAACAGCCTGGATAGATCAGGTTAATTCGAATAAAAATATTAGCGTTATTTATAATACTCAAATTACCGAACTGCTTGGCGTCGAAAAGCTGACTGGTTTAAAATTAGATAAACCCTTTGCTGGCAAAAATGAATTAAGCGTCGATGGCGTCTTTGTCGAGGTTGGCTCTGAGCCAGATTTAGATTTAATTAATCAACTATCTTTAGAAACGGATGAAGGGCATTATATAGCAACTAAAGAAAATCAGGCTACTAGCCGAGAAGGTGTTTGGGCGGCCGGGGACATAACCACTAATTCAAATTCTTTTAGGCAAATTATTACCGCCTGTTCGGAGGGAGCAATAGCAGCGGAAAATATTTTTAAATATTTGCAGAAAAGTCATTAATTTTTTGCCGAAATTTAATTTTATTAAAAAATACCCAACAAATGTTGAGTATTTTTTATTATGTAGTCTTAAAGTCTGATATTTCTCAAAATTTTGACGAGATTATTGGGGAAATTGAGAGGTGGGCGGAAGTTTTGGATAAGATAAGATAGGTTTACTTTTCGGTCAATTTATGTTAAAATAACAATATAGTTCGATAAATAAACTTAATTACAAAACTATGGGATTATTTGGAAACAAATCAAGTGAAAATTCTTTTATAAATCAACAAAAACCGGAGGAAAAGATGGAAACAAAAAGGACTAAAGAAGAGGCTCAGCAAGAATTAATCGAAAAATTTGGGCTGAGAAAAACTTCAGACTTTCAGTTGGCCTTACAACAAGGCAAAATTGAATTAGCTGAAGAATGGCTAAATTACATTGTAGAAAACAAGGAAAGTTTTCCTCAATACGCATCCACCTGGGATTCCTGGTTAAGCGACCGCCAAAAAGATATCGAACTTTATAAGCAATTAAAGAGCGATGGAAGTTTGGAAAAAATGGAGCATCGGACTAAAGAAGAAGCACAAGCTGAATTGCAAGAAAAATTTGGCTTTGCCGATACTAAAGGTTTCAGAAATGCCCTAAAGAGTGATATCCCTAAAGCCGAAAAATGGCTTAATCATATTGTGGAGAATAAATTGAGTTTTCCGCAATATCTCGCCACTTGGGATAATTGGCTAAGTGATCGTCAAAGAGAACTAGCTGAAGCGAAAAAATAAAAAAATAAGTGTTCACAAAAAAACTCTGCCGTATAAGCAGGGTTTTTTATTATGTAGTCCCTAGGGGAATCGAACCCCTGTTAACAGGATGAAAACCTGACGTCCTAACCACTAGACGAAGGGACCTCAAATCGCAAGATTATTTTATATATTTTTTTAAATATTGTCAATCTAACTCCTTATTCTTAGTTTTGCCAGCAAAACCCTAGATTTAATGCTATAATATAATAATGGATAGCAAAATCAAAAAGATCATAATCATCATTTCAGTCGCCATTCTTTCAGTATTAGCGATATTTTTCTTGTTCCGGATAGCGGTTTCTCCGGCCGCTCCTGATTCTATCAGCCGCACGATATCGGATATTTTCCCTTCCTCCATAAAGCGCGACCCTGACAACGGACAAAAACTGCCAGTGCCAGAACCCCGCCCAATCACTCTCATCTTTGGCGGCGACGTGATGCTTTCCCGGCACGTCAATGACAAGATAGAAAAAAATAAAGACTATTCTTGGCCATTCATTAAAATTGCCGATTTCCTAAGTTCCGCTGATTTGACAATAATAAATCTCGAGTCGCCTTTCTTAGAATCTAAAGATTATTTCGTGCCGACCGGCTCTTTCATGTTTAAAGCTAATCCCGAAGCTATTGTCGGGCTTACAGAATCTGGCATAGACCTCGCTGCTTTAGCTAACAACCATATCATGAATCAAGGCGCGAAAGGCTTGGCAAAAACGCAGGAAGTATTGTCTATGGCTAAAATAAGAACAATCGGAGCTGGAGAGAGCGAAGAAACGGCGCACAAACCGGAGATATTCACTATCGAGAATAAGCGATTCGGCTTTCTGGATTATGCCTATCCAGAAGATAATTCGATCGCCACATCCAAACGCTCCGGCATCGCTAGTATGGATATCAATAAGATGGGGACGGATATTCAGGACTTAAAGACGAAGGCTGACGTAATTATAGTAATGATGCATGCCGGTGAAGAATACACGACTAAACCGAATAAACAGCAAGTTGCTTTCGCCCACGCGGCCATAGAAACCGGCGCCGACTTGGTCATCGGCCATCATCCGCATTGGCCGCAGACATGGGAATCATACCAAGGCAAGCCGATTATCTATTCTCTCGGCAATCTTATCTTTGATCAGATGTGGTCATCAGAAACCAGCCAAGGATTAGCAGCTAAGTTAAGCTGGAAGAACAACGGCTGGGAAGAGATAGAGCTTATTCCTATAAAAATTCGGGACTACGGCCAGGCTGAAATAATGGCGGACGGCCCAGAGAAAGAAGCGCTGCTCAAAAAACTTGATATTCCTGCAGACGAAAAGATAAAACTGTTTACAACTAAAAAAAGATAAGCTAGAATTCAAATGTTGAAACCAACGGCTATTTCTATAGCAGTTGGCCAAATATCCCGGCTTGGTGGCGAAGTGGTCTAACGCTACAGTTTGCAAAACTGTCATTCGTGGGTTCGACTCCCACCCAAGCCTCACTAAATAATATCCTGAACAGGATATTATTTTTGTTAAAAGAATTATGCCCTCAATATACCCTAAAACTGTGGATAACTTGTGTTTTATGTGTATAAACTCACAATTTAAGTCTAAAATACCCTGGACTTAAAAAGTTAAAATAATAATATTTAATTAAATATTAGCAAAAACATTAAAAACATTGGCTTTAAGTCTACTATATTTGACCCCTATATTTAAAAGTGCTATAATAAATATAAGTTCATTAACTATCTTCATTTATCACGATCAGAGCTAACATGATCGATAAAATTCTGAGCAAATCATAGTGCTAATATAAAACTATGAGATCTAATAAAAATCAAAAAAGAAATTTTTACTAAATCTTATCAAAAATTAGCAAAAATAATTAAAATAAAAATAAATTTGCTAGAAGATGGTAATAAACGCGCTTAAGTTAGCAAAGAGCCAAAATCCTCGATAAAACATAATCAAAAAAAGAAAAGATTATCAAATTGGGGATGAGACTCAGAGACGGCCTATTATTTATATTCATTTTTATATAAAGAGGGGCCCATCTGGGTCTCTTTTTTTTCAAAAACCAGTCTAGTTGGCAAAAAACAAAATTATCGCTATACTGGCGATACATATACAAACCTATGTCATTATCAATCGGAATCGTCGGCCTGCCGAACGTTGGCAAGTCTACCTTGTTCAATATCTTAACTAAAAAGGGCGTAGAAGCGGCTAATTACCCTTTCTGCACCATTGATCCTAATGTCGGGGTCGTCAAAGTCCCTGATTTTCGCTTAGATAAGCTCGCGGCTGTCTCAAAACCAGCCAAGGTCATCCCGACTACGATTGAATTCGTTGATATTGCCGGCCTAGTCGCTGGAGCCTCCAAAGGAGAGGGCCTTGGCAACAAATTTTTAGCTCATATTAGAGAATGCGACGCTATCTGCGAGGTAGTTCGTGATTTTAAGGATGAGAATGTTATTCATGTCGAAGGGCGCGTTAATCCGGCTAGCGATAAAGAAACTATCAATACGGAGCTGATATTAGCCGATTTATCTACTATCGAGAAACGTTTGGACAAGAGCCGCCGGGAAGCTAAAAGCGGCGACAAAGAAATTATTGCTAATAATAAGATCCTAGAAAAAATATTTGAACATCTGGCTGCCGGAAAGGCAGCTCGAGAGATGACTTTTGATGATGAAGAGATAATTTTCGTCAAAACCCTGAATCTCCTGACCATCAAGCCGATGATCTATCTCTTAAATATCGACGAGGGGCATTCCGGAGATGTTCTTCCGGGGACAAAAGAATCCGTTATTAAAGTTAACGTGAAACTAGAAGAAGAAATTGCCAATCTTCCAGAAGAAGACCAGATAGAATACATTAAAGAGCTGGGATTAGAACAGAGCGGCCTAGATAAGCTAATCAGGAGCGCCTATGATACTCTAGGTCTCGAAACCTTCTTTACGACCGGAGCAGATGAAACTAGAGCCTGGACCATAAAGAAAGGCACTAAAGCGCCGCAAGCAGCTGGCGTCATCCATACCGACTTCATCAAAGGATTCATCAGGGCCGAGGTCATTAATTGGGAAAAGTTCGTCGAATGCGGCAGCGAAGCCAAGGCTAAGGAGTTAGGACTTATCAGGACTGAAGGCAAAGATTATATCTTCCAAGACGGAGACGTCGCTAATTTCCTAATAAATAGATAAAATTAGACTAATATATCGATAAAAAGAGCCAGCTTGGCTCTTTTTTTATTTATTGACAATATTCATCTAATATGATAAAGTAACGAGAACGCAAAATTATTGATTTAGCGTCATTCGTTCATTAAAACCAAAAAATATCATACCTATGAAGCCCATAATCATACTGTTATTATCTTTTCTCTTATCTTCGCCAATATTTTCCCAAAGTGATGAAGAATACTCAAAAATAAACCAAAAGTTATTGAGAGAACACGGCGGTTTTTCACGAGATTCTAGAAAAAAGACCCCGAGAGAATATCTCGCTGGCGACAAAAGACTATTGAATATTTTCGAGAAAGCTAAAACTTTTGATTCTCGTTACTTCAAAGACGACTACCGGCCATCATATGAAAAATACAGAGAGCTGGTCGCTAAAGAAGATTCTCTGGTCACTAACTATTACCACTGGCTGGGAAAGTATCAGAAAAAATTTTCCGGCTCTAAAATATCGGTCTGGGGAAAATTCTGTTCTGTTGTTTTCAAACGCGGAGATTATGAGAAAAAAAAGGCTATTGCGACAGCGCAAGAGTTAAGCGAATTTTATGATGCGGCACTAATTCCCGTCTTAAACAGCGCCTTGATTGATTTCGGAAAATTCTGGTTTAAAGAAAAATGCCGCTGCACCGAACAAGGCGTAATTTGGAAAACAACCGTAGACTATTAAAAGAGCTCCTAAAAAGAAGCTCTTTTTTATTTGCCCATATTCGATAACTCCAAGATTCTTAACTATCTAGATCTTCTCGAGCACAGCTATCTCGCGATAGACTTTCTGACCCGGGCGGCCGTAGATTATAGTTTCACGATTATGTTTCTTGATGAATTCGCTCTCTCTCAAACTTTCCGGAATCATATTAAGCAGCTTGAAGCCGGAATAATCCGGAGTCATGGGGCGCTGCCCGTAGAACATCGGCCAGATCATAACGACGCGGCCGCCTGATTGTAAAACCTTGTGGAACTCCTTTAATGACCCGGAATAAAGCTCTTCAAGATTGCTGATAACCGTCTTGAAGGCGATCAGACCTCTCTGGGGACCTAGATAGGGCTCGGTGATGATTGCTTCCACAGAATCACCTTTGATGAATTTAGAAAGATCTAAAGTGTTCTTGACGAATAGCTTAAGCTTAACCTCTTCAATCTTATATAGTTCCTTGGTCCAATTAACGTTACGACGCGTATCTTCAACCGCTTTTGCGGATATATCTGAAGCGAATAAATGCTTATACCCCATCATGACCGCTTCACTTATAACAGTGCCTGAACCACAAAACGGATCAATCAAAACGGCGTTCAGATCGTCAACCTGAGCTAGATTAATCATAATCTGTGCCAGTTTCGGCGGCAGCATGCCGCTCATATCATCGCGCGCCGGCCGGCCGAAGTCGCGTAAAGACAAATCTTTGAAAGGCTGAACCGCTAAGGTTTCGCCGATAATGATATTATCTCCATCTCCGGCCAGAATTATCTCGATGCCATTCTTCAAGAGCTTATTCTGAGCGACGACGACGCTGGACAGGGTCTTCTCTCGGCTGATGACGAAACGCGAGCTGACGTTTTCTTCACTGAAATATTTTTTTAATTTCAAACCCAAGTCCTTCTTATTGAACGCCCTCTTGCCATAATCGGAAAAACCAAAATTAAATTTGCTACCGGTCCCGGCCTGGCGGCGCGCCAGTGCCATCTTTCTCAATACAGCCTCGAGATTCTTGTCGTCTCCGGATTTTATTTCCGCCTCAATTCGGCCAATCTTGATCGTGCCTCCTAGGCGTTTGATCAGATTCTCGGCATTTATCTCTCGCGGCGAATCTACGACTAAAAAATCCGTTGCCAAGAGGCGCGGTTCATTAAAATCCATCACGGCTGCCAGTTCGGCGGCGGACAGGGCGGAATTAGTTCCGAGAACGAAGAAATATTTCATAATATAACAATATAATAGTTTTAAGAATAAGTATAGCCGCTCCTGACGACTCTTGTAATTTTAGCGGCTTTATGATAAATTACTTTCATAAGTTAATATTTACTAATATCTTTCCCATATCCCGGCTTTAATGCTCGGATAATTCCGCTAATAATAGACGGAATTAAAGGTATTCTTCTTAACCCAAGTTATGTAAGAATACTTGGGATTTTATTTAATAAGCGGGTATAAACAAATTATTTAAAAAAACTTTAAATAATTTTCAATATCCTAAGACTATAATAACTATGTCAAAAACCAAAACAACTGGGGCAACCCATTACGAGGTGCTTTTCATCCTCCCGAACAGATTCACGGACGATGAAGCTAAGACCGTCAGCGCGAGCGTCGAAAAGATTATCGCTGACAATGGCGGCAACGTCACTTTACGTGAGTATTGGGGCAAGAAACGCCTGGCTTACGAGATAAAACATAATGCCTTCGGGTATTACAGCTTGTTTGAATTTGATCTAGAAGGGAAAAATCTGGCTAAGATCGATACTGCCCTTCGCTTATCTACCGATGTCTTGCGCCATCAGATTGTCGTCAAGAAGGCGAAATCTGCTGAAGCGCTCGCTAAGGAAGCGAAGATCCGCGCGAAAATCGATTCTAAAAAAGCCGCTGACAGCAAGAAGCAGGAAGAAAAAATAAAAACCGCGTCCCCGTCTTCAACCGCTTCTAAGGTCAGCGACAAGAGCGATAAGAGAGCGGAGTTGAAAGATTTGGACGAAAAATTAGAAGGCATTCTTAGTGCCAAAGATTTAATTTAATAATTTAGTCCTCGCTTGAGGACTAGTCCAAAAATATGAACTTAAACAAAGCCATGATTATCGGAAATTTGACTCGCGATCCGGAATTAAGAAATACTCCTTCCGGTCAGAGCGTCGCTTCGTTTTCAGTCGCGACTAACTTAGTCTGGACTGACCAGGGCGGCCAGCAGCAGAAAAAAACCGAATTCCATAATATCATTGCCTGGCGCAAGCTCGCCGAAATCTGCTCCAAGTATCTCCATAAGGGCTCCAAAGTCTATATCGAAGGCAGACTGCAGACGACTGATTGGACCGGACAAGATGGCGTTAAGCGCTATCGCACGGAAATCGTCGCCGATAATATGATTATGCTGGATACCAAAGGCGGATCAACCGATGGAAATTTCAGCGCCCCGAGAGCCGGCAATAATGCCAGTGAACCGGTGATCGAGATTCCGGAAGAACCGATGGATGACGAAGAGATCCGCGTCGAGAATATCCCCTTCTAAATAAAATAATAAAATTATGACTAACAAAAAAACTAAAGAATGTTATTTCTGCGTCAACAATCTCGAAGTTGACTATAAAGATACTCGCACTTTACGCCGCTTCGTCAACTTCTACATGAAGATACTCCCGGGCGCCCGCACTGGCGTTTGCGCTTGGCACCAGAGAAAATTATCCGAGGCCGTCAAACGCTCCCGCGTCATGGCGCTCTTGTCCGCGACTCATAAATAAACTAGCTTCTAAAACTTATGTTGAATTTTAACGAGATTAAGACCGGTAAGGTCATTAAAGTCAACAGCGAGCCGTTCATCATCATCAAGACCGATCATCATAAGATGGGTCGCGGCGGCGCAGTCTTAAAGATAAAATGCCGCAATCTTATTAACGGCAATATCCTCGAGAGGACTTACCAAGGAGCGGAAAAGGCTGAAGAGGCGGAAACCGAAACCAAGAAAGCTAACTTCATGTACAAGGATAAAGAAGAAGCCTACTTCATGGACAATATCAGCTTTGAACAGTTTAATCTGCCCCTGGAAGAAATCGGCGAACCGGCTCAATTCTTGAAAGAAGGCGTCGATGTCGATGTCTTATATTTCGAGAGCCGTCCGGTTTCTATCAGTCTGCCTATCAAGATGGATTTCAAAGTCGTCAGCGCTCCTCCGGGAGTAAAAGGCAATTCTGCCGGCAACGTCAATAAACAGGTAGAGATCGAGACTGGCGCCAAGATTAATGTCCCGATGTTTATCGACGAAGGCGACATGATCCGCATCAATACCGATACCGGAGAATACGTCGAAAGAGCCAACTAAACATACTCAAAAACTGCTCCCGAACGGGAGCGGTTTTTTAGTCAGGCAGCTTTTGTTTGTTTAAGCTCCTGATGATATAATAAGCGTATATGACACTAATGATCATCATTGCTGCTATCCTCTTCCTAGGTCTAGCCTTAACCCGGCTAGATTGGGCAGTTTTGGTTATTATCGCCGCTCTGCCGACCTATCTCATCCGCTTCAATATCTTCGGACTGCCGCTGACTTTTCTAGAAATAATTATTTTTGTAGCTTTCGGCGCCTGGTTCTTCAAATTCTTCATCCCTGGATTAAAAAAACTCATAAGAGATAAAGGCGCTCGAATGAATTATCCCTACTCAATAGAAATAATCTTGATGCTGCTCATTTCTCTCTACGCTGTCGGCACGGCTGGCTGGAGCGCTAGCGCTCTGGGAATCTGGAAAGCCTACTTCTTTGAACCGGCTCTGCTTTTCATCTTATTATTCAATGTCTTCCAAGATAAGAAGAGTTGGCTAAGGATACTGGGCGCTTTTGCTATCTCCGCCGCCGCCGTTTCCCTCTTCGCCGTCTTCCAGCAGGTTACCGGATTATTTATCTCCAATCCTTTTTGGGCGGCAACAGAAACGCGGCGCGTCGTCTCTTTCTTCGGTTATCCTAATGCCGTCGGCCTATACCTCGCTCCTCTCGTGATAATCATGAGCGGCTGGCTAGCTTCCCTGAACTGGGAAGATGGAGTATTGTTTCATGACAGAGAAAAGAAGATATTCTTAGTCCTGACTATAATAATTTCGATCTTGGCTATCTATTTCGCCAAATCTGAAGGCGCTTTGATCGGTCTAGCCGCCGGCTTCTTCATCTTCGGATTATTCGCCGGCAAGAAATCCAGAATAGCGGTCCTGGGGTTGGCTCTGCTCATCGGCGGCGGCGCGTATGCTTATGCTCCGGCCAGAAATCTGATCATTGAAAAAGCAACTTTAAGCGACTTATCCGGCAGCATCCGCCAGCAGCAATGGAAAGAAACTTTAAAGATGTTGAATGACTCCCGCCTTATCAGCGGCGCGGGCTTAAGCGGCTATCAAGCGGCTATCAAGCCGTATCACCAGGAAGGTATTTTCTATAACAGCGATAATCTTCCCGACTTCGACGCTCAGCTGCGGGCTAGCGCCGAGATGCGCGCCAAGTATTGGCAGCCGACCGAAATTTATCTCTATCCCCATAACATCTTCTTAAATTTCTGGAGCGAACTGGGTCTAGCCGGCGCTTTGCTATTTATCTGGATAATCGGGAAATATCTATTTTTAACTTTTAGAGTGAGCCAAAAATTAAAAAAAGAAAAAGACACGGATAAATATATCGCTCTCGGATTATTCGCGGCTATGATAGCGATTATCGTCCACGGATCGGTAGATGTGCCTTATTTCAAGAATGATTTAGCCGCCATGTTCTGGATAATGCTCGCCTTGGGCGCGGCCCTAGACCTAATTCATCGAATGAACAAAAAATAATATGAAAATGATCCTGCAGAAAGCGATCGCCACGAGCGGATATTGTTCCCGGCGCAAAGCCGACGAACTGATACGCGCCAGCTTCGTCCGCGTTAACGGCGAGATGGCGACCATCGGCGATCAAGCCGATCCGGAAAAAGACAATATCACTATCAAGGGGAAAAGCCTGCCCGGCCCGGAAAAGAAGATTTATATAAAACTCAATAAGCCGCTAGATTATACTTGTACCAACAAAAGCTTCAAAGGAGAAAAAAATATCTTTGATCTTATTGATATTCCAGAACGCCTATTTACGGTTGGGCGCCTGGATAAAGACAGCCATGGATTGATCCTATTGACTAACGACGGCGACCTGGCTCAGCGCCTAGCGCATCCTAAGTTCCAGCATGAAAAAATGTATGAGGTTAAGGTCCGCGAGGAAGTTAAGAGCCCGCAAGCGGTGATGAATAAGCTCATGAAAGGCATCGATATCGGCGAGGGCGACGGCACCGCTCGAATCAAGAGCGTCAAATATTTACAAGATCGCGTTTTTATAATAACCTTAACGGAAGGAAAGAAGCGGCAGATCCGGCGCATGTTCGACTGGATCGGCCTCAAAGTCATCGATCTGCAAAGAATCGGCCTAGCGGGCCTAGGCATAGGGATACTGAAAGAAGGCACTTGGACTTATCTCAGCAAGGAAGAAGTTGAGAAATTGAAGCGCTTGACCGAGAAAGACGAAAGGCCGCAGCGCAAACAAGTTAAAAGATTTTAATAACTATTCATAAATCATATGAAAAATTCTAAATTAATAATGATCGCGATCCTGAATTCCTTGGGCGTCGCCGTCTATGTCTTTCTGGTGTCGCTGATAATGAATCATGGCTCAAAAATCTTCGGCGAAAAGGATACCGCCATCACGCCCGTCGCCGTCCTGCTGTTATTCGTCCTCTCCGCCTTAGTAACCAGCGGCTTGGTCTTGGGAAGGCCGATCATGCTCTATCTGGACGGTCAGAAAAAGGAAGGCGTAAAGCTCCTAATCTATACCGGCCTGAGCTTATTCGTCTTAGTGATCCTGACATTCTCGATAATGGCGCTGATGAAATAATTTTCATACAAAAGGAGACGTGGCAGAGCTGGTTGAATGCGCCGCACTCGAAATGCGGTATACCCGAAAGGGTATCAGGGGTTCGAATCCTCTCGTCTCCGCAAGACTGGAAGACTGACTAATAATTATGCTTTACGAAGACAGATTATACGGCAATATTGAGATAGATGAACCGGTCATACTGGAGCTGATCGCCTGCCCGACCATTCAGAGATTGAAAGGGATTGATCAAGGCGGATATTTTGAACCTCACGTTCCCGGCTGCGCCCACTCTCGTTTTGAACATTCCCTGGGCGTTTACCTACTTTTAAAAAAATTTGGAGCAACGCTTGAAGAACAGATTGCCGGACTGATTCATGACGCCTCTCATGCGGCTTTTTCTCATTGCATAGATTATGTCCTCGATGCCGGCTCGCAGAAAGAGCATAATCATCAAGACAATATCTTTGCAGACTTCATCAAACAATCAGAGATTCCGGAAATTCTCAAAAAATATAACTTTAGCCCTGACTTCATAATCGATGATGCCAACTTCCCCCTTAAAGAAACGAAATTGCCGGACTTATGCGCTGACCGGATCGATTATTCCCTGAGAGGGGCGATTGTCTTCAAGGAAATCGAAGACGGACAATATTTTCTTGATAATCTAGAGACTGAAAATAACCGCTGGATCTTCAAAGATTTTGCTAGCGCCAAAAAATATGCCGAACTTTTCTGGAAGCTTAACAGCGTCTATTACGCCGGCCTGCCGACGGCCGCTATGATGAAGACTGTCGGGGATTGCTTGCGTTATGCGCTTAAACAGGGATATATAACCGAGAATGACTTATATACGACCGATGAGGAAGTGTTAGCAAAGATAAAATCGCATCTATCCACTGATCAAAAATTGGAATTGCTGTTCGATAAGATGAATAATAAAGTCGGTTTCAAAAACGACAAAGATGATTATGAATCTAGGATATTCTGCAAATCGCGGATAGTCGATCCGCTCTGCCGGCATGAGGGAAAGATCAAGAGGGTTTCAGACATAGACTCGGGATGGAAAGAGATAGTCGAGCGCGAATCCGCGCCTAAAGAATATCATTTAAAATTTGATAAATAGAAAGCTGCCGATATGTATCCCCATTAAAAACAACCCTAGCCGGGTTGTTTTTTATTTCATAACAAGATCGGATTAAATTATTTGTCTTCCTTGGGGACGCCCATATAAAACAGCACCGGAACCATAAAAAGCGTCATAAAAGAAGAAAGAGCGAGGCCGAAAATAATTACGCTTCCTAGGGAGACCCAGACCGGATTGGACAGCGTGATCGGCAATAGCCCGAAGATAGTGCAGATAGAAGTGATGAAGATAGCTTCCAAGCGAGACTTCCCGGCATCGACTATAGAATCTAGAAATCCGATACCGCTTTTCAGATTAAGATCGATCTTGTCTACCAGCATGATTGCGTTCTTCACTACGATGCCGAATAATGCCAAGACTCCAATCAGCCCCGGGAAGCTCAGAGTCACGCCAGCCAACCCCAGGCCGATAAATACCCCGATAAGGGACATCGGGATGGCTGCCAATACGATGAACATCTTGCGGAAAGAATTGAACTGGATGACCAAAGTAATCATTATTAGTATGATAGCGATAGCCATGGCGATCATGATCGATTGCTGGGATTCCTGGCTCTGTTCATTCTCCCCCCCGTAAGAAATAGAATAACCTTGCGGGAACTGATAGCTAGCGATACGTTTCTGGAAGTCAGCCAAAACCAAGGTAGAGTTAGTCTGAATATTGACGTTCGCCGTCAAAACAACAGTACGCTTCTGATCAATATGTTCGATCTTACTCACGCCAGGATTTAATTCTATAGTGGCCAAATCTTTTAAGAACACCGGACGCCCGGACGCATTGACGATCTGTAAATTCTGTATAGAAGTCAGATTGGGAATATTTTCCGAGGCAAACGTGGCGATTATCTTCACCTCCTTATTATCTTCGATAATGCTGCTGATCTCCGTGCCAGCTAAAGCCATACGCAAAACTGAACCGACATAAGAAGAATTAAGATTATTCTGCGCCAGCTTAACCGGATCAAGTTTGAAAGTATATTGCGGAGCAGTGTCCTTCAAAGAAATATTAGGACTAACTACGCCTGGTATCTGGACCAGCTGGCTCTGCAAATCAGCGGCTATTTTTCCGAGAACCGCGAGATCGTCGCCGCTGACCTGCGCTTGGAAGGCCGCGCCGGACGGCATTCCGCCACTGGCGGCCGAAACCTCGATCTTAGCGCTTTTGATATCGCTTAAATCTTGGCGCATCATATCCATCAGATAGAAAGATTCTTTTCCTCTTTCTTTCTCGGGCTTGAGCGTAATGCTGATAGCGGCCGTATTGTCAGCTGCGGAGTTCTGGGATTGCGAACTGACCGCGCCAGTAACGGTCGTGAACTTGGCAATTTCCTCATACCTGAGCATTCTCTGCTCCACTTGCTGCACGATCTTGTCTGTTTCCGCCAAAGTAAGTCCGGTGGGGGCGGTGATATCTATGTAAATATAGTCGGTATCTTCCACTGGAAAAAATTCGCTTCTGACAATACCAGTAATCGGCAACAATACGGCAAAGATGAGTGCGGCGACAGTAACCACGACGGCCGCCACCCGCTTCTTCTTCGTAGCCAGAAGCTGGCGCAGATAACGTTCATAGAGAGGCAGAAGCCTATCTAATTGCAAGATGCCGTGCATTATCCGGCTCTTAAAGCTGGCGCTGTCGTGGTCTTCCAAATGTTTAACATTATCCTTGATAAGCTGATCATCTTTCCGTTCCCGGATGACGAGCTCTCCGTTAGCCTCTAATTTGTCCTTGCCGGCACCTTCATACCACCGAGCTGCTAATATTCCAATAATAAGGGTCACGGCGGCAATCGCATAGCAAATCCAACCGCCAGCATAAATCAATATGCCGATGGTTAAAATCATTAATCCTTCCAAAAGATAAAATAATTTTTTTGTCAGGCGGACGCGTTCCAATATCGCCGCTAAAGGAGCGTTGATCGTTAAGGCCACCAAAAATGAAATAGCTAAAGTCACTGAGACTGTTATCGGCAAAGCTTTGATGAATTGCCCGATTATCCCGGTAGAAGTAAGTAGCGGCAAGAAAGCCCAAATAGTGACTAGGGTGGTGGTGGCCAGCACGACTCGAAAATCTTTAAGCACTAAAAGCACGGCTTCCTCCGGAGTAAACCTGCCGGTACGCAGATATTGCTTGGTAGCGGAAACCACCACGATAGCGTCGTCCACCAAGAGGCCTAAAGCCAAAATAAGAGAAAAGAGAGAAATGAAATTCAAAGATATATTGAGATTCAGCAAGACGAAAAAAGTGCCGAAAAATATCAACGGGATAGATAACCCGGCAATCAAAGCTTCCTTAGGGCCGACGATAAGGAAAAGAACGCCGAATACCAACAGGAGAGTCAGCAGCATATCATGCTCTAACTGATTGAAACTTTTGTTCACTTCTTCAGCGCCGTCTTGGGTAATCTCATAATTAACCCCGGCATTGAAAGTTTTTACCGTCGCGTCGATCGTGCTCTTGGTCTGATCGACGACTTCCAGGATTGAAGCCCCGGTACGCTTAACGGCTGACAGCGTGATAGCATTGCCAGGCTCGGAGCCGCCGGTCGACAATCTCGCCAAGGTGCTTTTCTTGATAGTAGCGACCGTGACATCGGCTAGATCGCCGATAGCTATTACCCGCCCATCAGCGGTATAACTAGCGGGAATCTTAGCGATAGCGGCCGCCGAGTACACCCGCGAATCTGTCTTGATAGAATATTGATATTTTTCCGCATCAAACGTACCGGCCGGAATAGTAATATTAGCGGCGGCGATAGCGGCATTGGCTTGATTAGCCGAAACGCCGTAAGCCAATAATTTATCAGGATGATAAGCGACCTGATATTCTTTCTCGTCTCCGCCGGAAATGTTCACCTCGCGAATACCGGAAATCTTTTTCATTTCGTCTTCAAGTGTCTCGGCATATTTATACATCGTGAAACCGTCATAAGGACCGGTAATAGCTACTTCTAAGACCGGCTGATCATCAAGCGATATTTCCTTAACGATAGATTCGTTGGCATCGGCGGGCAGATCAACTTTGGCGCTAGCTACCTTATCGCGCAGGCTGCGGATGGATTCCGACATGTCGGCCTTGGTGCTGAATTCTACGGTGATACTGGAAACAGAATTGGAAGAATTCGAGGTCACTTTATCCAGATCCTTGAGCCCGGCAATCTGTGTTTCTATCTTTTTAGTCACCAGTTCTTCGACATCTTCAGGAGAAGCTCCCGGCAAAGTAGTGACCACCACGGCGATAGGAATTTCTACTTCCGGATAGGATTCTCGCGGCAGCGCAAAAAAAGCATATAAGCCGGCGGCGGATAAGAGCAGGATAATCAAGACAACCGACCGGAAATTACTGACAAAATAATTCATCCAGCTTTTTTTCAATTGCGGTTCAAAATCCAGCTTCCCCAGATAAAGCTGTTCGGAGCTTTTTTGTTTTTGATCTTGCATAAAAAATTAATTAATTTTGATCAGCGCCGATTATCTGGATTTTTTGGCCGGCTGAAATATCATAAGCATTCGCGGCTATCTTCATATCATCAGCCAGTCCGCTGGTAATTTCAACATTTTCTCCGCTGACCTGTCCGGCTGTAACGGCAACTTCCTGCGCTTTTTGATCGCCATCTATTATATAAACGACCGCTTTCCCATCAGTAAACCGCACGGATTGAATCGGAATTATATAAGAGTTGGAAACAGCGGCGCCGTCGGTCCCAAGAATATCTACAGAAACATTCTGTCCAATTATCAAGCCGGATTTTTCCGGATCGGAAACAGCGATATTGACTTCGGCCGTCCGCGTCGTCGCATCAACGCTCGGAGCAAAATTAGTAACGATTCCGGCAATTTGAGCTTCGCCAATCTGGACAGGGATATTATTAGAAATCAACGGCAAGTCGGCGCCGCTGACAAAAACTTTTACTTGCAGGCCGCTTTCCTCATTGACTACGGAGGCTACTTTTTGCCCAGAAGTGATGAAGTCGCTATATTTTACCGGCAAAGCCGTGATTATCCCGCTAAAAGGGGTTTTGATCGCAGTTTTTTCATAAGCGGCTTGAGCGGCTTGCCAGCGGCTTTGAGCGATTAATACTTGCGCCTGGGCGGATTTGATATCGGTCGCTTTGGCCGGAGCTTGCTTCAAAGCCAGAGAGGCGGACGCCTGATTAAGCGACGACTCCGAGCTTTTAACGGCCTGGTTATAATTATTGATAGTCGTAATTAACGCATCAATCTTAGTCTTGGCTCCGACAACTATAGCTTGATCGCTGGCGACAACCGCTTTCGCGGCATCAGAGCTGCTGATAGTATACGTCGACAGAGTGGTTATGATATCGCCGAGATACCCGCTTATAAAAGAGAGGTGTTCTAAAGAAGCTGCGGTTTTTTCTTCGATATTGTTTACTGAAGCAGAAGAAACCTCTGCCTGCCATTGTTCCCATAGGCCGTTTATCGCCACTCTCTTGCTTTCTATACTGTCGGTCTGTCCGTTCCATTGGACCGTATCAGCGATAACGAACTTCGGAGAAGATGATTGCGGATTATTGAAAAGATTATTAGTATTAGTCAGAACGACCGTCTCGGCTTCGCTCTTAGCCCGGACAACCTCATTCAACAGATCTTGCCTGGCATTAGCGAGGGAAGTAGAAACCACTTCGACCGCCGCTTGGTTAGTGGCAACATCTTTATCCGTCGCTCCGGCCAAAATACTGTCATAATTCGCTTGCGCCTGAGTAAAAGACCCCTGCGCCGAAGTTAAAGCCGCGGCCGCATCGCGCTGGTCAACGGTCATTAAAACCTGCCCGGCCCGAACCTTATCGCCAATCTTAACGAGAACCTGAGTAAGCTTGCCGCCGGCTTCACTTTTTATATCAACCTGCTGCAAAGATTCTACGGTGCCATTGGCGGAAATCGCCCGAGAATTCTGCGAATAATCACGGACGGCCAGCAACTCCACGGACGGCTGGAAACTGACTTCCGATGACTGGACGGCTTTATTCCTGGCCAGGCGAGTCGCCATAGCAGCGACAATCACGACGGCAACCGTAATGATGATGATTATATTGGAATGTTTTTTTACTGAAAATTTCATAATTAATTTAGTTATTTATCGGTTTTATTAATAAAGAAGCGAGATAATCGCAATACTGTTTCACGGGCGGCTGAGGTTTTCCCATATACGCGCCGATGACATAAGAATGGAGATTATTAAAAATTATAGTTTGCGCAATCCGCGGGTCCTTGACGTTATATCTCTTTAAGAACTTCAGGCTCTGCTCATGTGTTTCGTAAATCATCTTTAATACTTGCTTAAAGAAGGGATGGCTATTTTTCGGCATTTCCATGCGAATGGCGGAAATTCCAGCCGTTAAAGATATACTGATAAAATCCTGGCATATTCGACTGCAAATCTGCCGGCCGTTTTTTCCGTTATCACGTTTCATATTGCTGATAGCCGAGTCAGAAAGCTTCTGCCAAACATCCAGCGTCACAGTAGCGAATAAATCTTCCTTATTCTTAAAAAAATAATAAAGGGAAGATTTATTAATGCCGACCTGGTCGGCAATCAGATGCATGGACGCCAATTCGTAGCCATTCTTGGCAAAAGTCTTTTTGGCCATGGCGATGATTTTGGCGCGCGTCGGCATCAGCTTATTTTTTTGTTTTTTAATCATAATTATCGCTTGCATCTTTTACCGACCGAGCGGTTGGTAAACGTAATATATTATAGTCTAATCGAGATATTCTGTCAACTAGGGTCGCCCTTGTAAATCAAGCCTTATTAACATATAATTTTATTAAATGGATAAAAGAATTAATTGATACAAGATATGAAAGCTAAAAATCCGGTCATACTAATAATCAGAGACGGCTGGGGCTATCGAGCCAATAAGGATAAGAACGCTATCGCTCAGGCCGACGTCAAGAATAATGATTACTATTGGAAGAATTATCCGCACGGCCTATTACAATGCAGCGGTCCAGCCGTCGGCCTTCCGGCCGGCTATCAAGGAAACTCAGAAGTGGGCCATATCACTATCGGCAGCGGCCGCATCATCTTTCAGACTATGATGCGCATCGATGCCGCAATCGCTACTGGAAAATTCTTCAAGAATACGGTATTCTTGGACGTCATCGACAGCTGCAAAAAGAAGAACACTTCCCTTCACCTCATCGGCTTACTCCAAAATCAAGGCGTCCACAGCCACATCAAGCATCTTTTCGCTTTGCTTGATCTATGCGCAAAAAAAAGATTCAAGAATGTCCTTATCCACGTCATCACCGATGGCCGCGACGCGCCGATAACCGAGAGTCTAAAACATCTCAAAGCTTTAGAGAAAAAATTAAAATCGGTCGGCTTTGGCAAAATCGCTACTGTCAGCGGCCGTTATTATGCCATGGATCGGGATAAGCGCTGGAATCGCACTAAGCTGGCTTATGATTGCATCGCTCTCGGCCAGGGAGAAGCTTTCTCGTCCGCCTTTTCTTATATAAAACAATCTCATAGCCAAGGAGTCGGGGATGAATTCATAAAACCGGGACACGACTGCGGATATGAAGGATTCCAAAAGAATGATGGCGTCATCTTTTTCAACTTCCGCACCGATAGGCCGAGACAATTAACCCAAGCTATCGTCGAAAATAAGTTTATCGGCTTTAAGCGAAAAAAACTTAATGTAAAATTTGTCGCCATGACCGAATATTACCGGCCGATGGAAGCGCCGGCCGCTTTTCCCGACATCGCTCTTAAAAATCTGCTCGGCGAAGTCATATCCAATCATAAATATAAGCAGCTGCGCATCAGCGAGACCGAAAAATATGCCCATGTAACCTTCTTCTTCAACGGGCAGAAAGAGACTCCATATACTGGAGAAGAACGAATATTGATAAAGTCTCCGCGTGTCGCGACCTATGATCTCAAGCCGGAAATGAGCGCACCAGCTATCGCCAGGCGCTTAGTCGCAGAATTAAAAAAGAAAAAATATGATTTTGCGGTCGTTAACCTAGTCAATGGCGATATGGTCGGGCATACCGGTAAGGCCACGGCTATAATCAAGGGGCTGGAGGCTGTCGATAAGGCTACCGGAGAAATAGTAACCGCCGGGTTAGCTAATGGCTATACGAGTCTGATATTTGCCGATCACGGCAATGCTGAAGATAAGACGCCTAAATTCGCTACTAGCCACACCATTAATCCCGTCCCGCTGATAATAGTCTCGGGTGACCAGGAGCTGAAGAAAATAAGGATTAAGAAAGATATCGGCCTGCAGGATATCGCCCCAACGGTCTTAAAGATAATGGACATCAAGAAGCCGAAAGAGATGGAAGGGCAAGCTGTTTTCTAAAAATTCAGCTGATGCGTCTCCATAGTTCAACGGATAGAACGTGAGCTTCCGGAGCTCAAGATGAGGGTTCGATTCCCCCTGGGGGCACAAACAAAAAATAGCGGCTATAAAATCGTTATTTTTTATGTTATTAAGATTTAAAATTTAATCATCCCTAATATGGAAAAATTTTCCAACATAACTTCAGAAAACAAGATAGAAAAACCTAGGATGAAAGAAGGGGTTGATTTTGTTTTTGAACAAAACCCGGAACTTGTACAAATTGGGACAAAGGAACAATATTCTGAATATTTAGATACAATATTTCCTGAAAGTGAGTTAAAAGATATTGTTTATCATGGAAAACAAAAAGAGGCTATTTTTTTAAAAAAAGAAAAATCAATGAATCCAGATTATAATGAGGATGTAATATCTGCTCTTGGTATATTTTTTACACCAGATAAGGGATTAGCTGATACTTATGGAAAAACAAGAAGCTTTAATGATAATAAAACTGGGGCAAGAGAAACTATCTCTAGCTTAATTAATTTAAAAAATCCATTAAGATTAGATTTAGATGATTATAAAGAATTATCTGAATATGATTTAATAAAAGAAACATATCAACAAATATCAAATTATAAAGGGGATGGATTTATTGTTTTAAATGTTCCAGACATTGACGAAAGGACTGAAAATGGATGGTCGTTCCAAACTCAAATTGGCGTATTCGAACCAGAACAAATTCATGTACTAGGTTCTAAAAATGATGTAGATAATTTTAAAAATTTTGTTGAACATTATTCATAGATAATATTACTTAAAGAAAGGGAATTATCCAAGAAAGCAACTAGTTCCAAAATGGAACTAGTTCAAAATGAAGCTGGTAGACAAGTAAAGCGTCAAGTAGTATAAAGTCTCACTACCCGGGCTCGGCGGCGCACGAGTGCGCATCGCCTTCGCCTTTCTCGCCCCGCCCTTTTCAACAAAAATAAAATAAACCTGCCGCAGGGCAGGTTTATTTTATTAGCGGAATGGACGGGGCTCGAACCCGCGACCTTCTGCGTGACAGGCAGACGCTCTAACCAACTGAGCTACCACTCCAAGGTCTTAAAAAATGGCCATTTTCATTCAGCCACAGGAAAATCATAGCAAAAAGATTTCATCTTGTCAAAACTCCAACCAATCTGCTAAAACCCCGAAAAACCTTGCCAGAACTAGCAATATTCGCTATAATTAAATCAGTAAAAATGGCTATTAGATGGCTTTTTTAATTTATACTAATATGGACAAAGAACTAGACGCTAAGACAATCAAAGAGATAGAAACTCAGCTCTTAGCCAAGAGAAAAACGATTGTGGATGACTTGAGCGGCCTATCCCGCCAAGATTCTCATGAGGCTGACGATCTGAACGCTAAATTCCCGGAATATGGGGATAAGCCGGATGAAAACGCTCAGGAAATCACTGATTATTCTACTGATATCATGACTGAAAAGGTTCTAGAAAAGAGCCTGGAGGATATTGATAAGACTCTGGGACGCATCAAGGACGGCACTTACGGAACCTGCAAATACTGTGGCAACCCGATTGCGCCTAAGCGCCTCTTAGCGCGCCCGACAGCTAATTCTTGCGTTAACTGCAAGACCGAGCTTCAAGAAAATGAATAAACTGATCTCAAAAATAAAGCTCCAAAATATAGCTATTTCCTTTGGTATAGCTATATTTTTTATGACCGACCGTTACCTAAAAATATTAGCTCAAGGCCTTGATTCAGAAACTTATTTTAAACTGATCGGCGACTGGTTCGTTTTTCGCTTCACCCCCAACCCCTATATCTCATTTTCTCTGCCTTTTAGCGGTATTTTATTAAATATTACTGTAATTTTAATAATATTCGGCCTGATTTATTATATTTTTTATTTAATATTAAGCAAAAAAAGTCAAAATTTAGGCCTATCTGAGCGCAAAAACACTATTATTATATTGACAATTATATTATTTGGTGCTATAAGTAATATACAAGATAGACTGGTTTACGGCTATGTCGTCGACTATTTAGAGCTCCGTTATTTTACAGTCTTTAACCTAGCTGACGCTATGATAAGTCTAGGGGTGGTAATTTTAATCATAAAGACTCTAAAAGCTGAAAAATAATATGTTCAACAGTTTCGCCATTAATAAGATAGAAAGGGGCTGCTCTTCCCCGGAAAATACCGGGACGCGTTTAGAGTCAGAATTTATCGGCGAGGTTGACGGCGTCAAGTATAAAGAATTAGCTTACGATTTTTTACACAAAGAGAATGAAGTGAAGGCTATTTCCTCGGAAAATCAGTTTGAACGCAGAATGATGATTAAAGAGGCTGCCCAGAAAGAATTCGAAAACGCCCTAGATCTAGCGGACAAGCATAAGTATATTGATTATAAGAATTCTGTAAAGCTAGTAGAACAGTCTCAACTAGGAAACCCCGAAAGACCGAGCCGATTTTTCAGTGGCGCTCTATACAAGAAGGTGAAAGAGCGTTTTGAAGACAAGTATATTCTGAAATTCTTTACCGCTACCGGCGGAACCCATCTCGATGTCGTCCATGGCGTCGATGGTTTCTTTAAATTATATGACAAAGAGAACGGCCAGGAATTAGCCATGGCTACCATAGATCTAACTGGAAATTCCAATAAAAATACGGCTCGGGCTGACGTCTTAATAAGCGTCGGCCAATACGACCGAGAAAAGTATGATCCGAGCCAAAATAATGAAAATTTCGATAAGAATTTCTTTGATGAAAAAATAGAAAAATTCTCAGAAATGATCACCCAGGCTTTGATAGAAAATTACCAAAATAGATAATATAAAAGTTATTAGTATCCACCTTAAAAACTAAAAATTGAATCAAGCACAAGAAGACGGTTCTATCGAACCAGAGCTCTTGGCCCCATTTAAGCTGATAACGAGCGTCAGCCGTTATCGTTGCGATTGCGGCCATATTTCCGAAATACCCCTAAACAGCGCACAAGCGTTCATTAGGACCATGGGAATATTAGGAGCTTTTCCGGAAATAATTCTTGCTGGCGATGAAGATCTTAAGAATTATTATTTTAAGATCAATCATTGCAAATTATGTCGCCAGAAGAAAAGCGGCGAAAAAATTTTAATTCAATTAAAGTTATTAAAACAGGGGCTGAAATAAATATTCAGCTCCTTTTCATTTTCTAAAATATTTTATTGAAGCCAAAGATCTAATAGGCTTGCACTATATCCGCGTCGCTCTGGATTATCTTGAAAGCCGTTATTTCTCCGGCGTTATCTCTCTCTAAAACCTGGACTCTCGTGCTGGTCGCCATACGCCGCCGAATCTTGTCGGCATCAGCCATCCACTCCAAGCCAACAGGCTGCGCCGCAATTGCGCCAACGCTCTTATAGGAAGCTACCCGCCCATCGTTATCTCTAGAAACGACTTCAAAACTAACTCTCAGATTAAGACCGAGGGCTTTTTTCTCAGCCTCAGTCATTATCTCGGTCGAGGCGTTGGCCCCAGCTGGCATCATCACGGCCTCATTGGCAGCTTGACTATTAACGAGCTTCTGAGCTTTAAAATAACTAAAAGAATAAAAACCTAAAACTAAAAGAAACAGCAATAAAACCAGGATAACCAACAGCTTGATGATTCTTCTGTTCATATTTTTAAATTAAATACTTTTTTAGAAGATTGGATTATAACGAGATTATACCATCAAATCCTTGAACCGACAATGTTATTTTTTGTAAATACCCGAGGATGTGATAATATTATAATAAATTATGCTATTCGATATAATCCATTCATTCGTCAATATTTTTGCCGGCGGCCGCAGCGAGATAAAAACCATCCTCTTTATCCTGTATCTCTTGTTTCTGATTACCCTCTATCTTTCTCTGAGAGGTCGTAGCTTCAAGGCGCTAAAATGGAAATGGTTCGGCCTTAGCCTGCTTATAATGTATCTTTACGGGCTAGGGCTTCATATTTTTCATGTTCTCGCCAATAAGCTCCCGTTGACGACTTTTTTTGTGACCGGCCGTAATGGAGAAATTTCTTGTTCATCCCTCCAGCATACTCATATCGCTAAAGCGGCCATAGCCCAAATATTCTCCTATTTCGACAAGATAAAATTCCCAATGACCGACGCTGGCGGCGCTTATTTAGGCATCATTCCCGGCTGGATTCTCCTTTTTGGATCCCTATTGCTAATCATCCTGCTGCTGCAGGCGGTGCTATATTTTACGACCTCTTTTAAAAAATTACTGGATGACAAGAGCACAAGACAAAAGGCATTTCTAATTTTCGGCTATGCTCTAATCTCTTTTTCTTTAATTAAAACCTCGCTAGACGGAGGGGCATTCGATCGCGGCTCTATCATAAGCCTGATCTTTGTCATTATTTTCATACTGAGAGAGAAAAAAGCGCCGCTCGCTTATTATTACTATATCATCGGTCCGATAATAGGCGCGTTTTTTCTAGCAATCAATTTTTTTAGTCTCGGCGGCCGCGGGACTATCGCCGCTCTCGCCGCTCTGATATTATTATATACGCTGGTTCTTTATGGCAGCGAAAAAAAAATAAAATCATGGATATTATTCCTGCTTTTCCTATTTTTTATGGCGAGCTGGCAAGCCTTTGGCATCGGCAACCGAGAAATCCGCGACTATTCCTCTATAATGTTACCGGCGGGAAGCGAAGCCTATTTTTACGATGAGCAGAGCCAAGAAACAAAAATATTAATAACCAAACAGCCCCAATCCATCAGGCAATTAGCCAAGAGCCTCCGTAAGAACGTCAGTTATCTGCCGATCGGCGCCCCGGGAATTAATTGCACAAAAAGTAAACCGCGCCCTAAATTCTCCATTACTCTAATTACGAAAGAGCCTCTCGCCAAGAATGCCTTAGCGGCCACGGAAAACATCATGATAATAAACGGAACCTCTTCGGGCTACGGAGAAAGATGGCAGACAGATATGAGAATTCTCCTTAATCCTTGTCTGCTGGAAACAGTAACCATCCTGAACGGAGAGCTTACTAAAAATGGCCTTAACGACTATCTGCTTATAAACCCGATATTTTATGGTAGTTCTAACATTTACTAATTTCTTCACCTATTTCTTCATCGCCTGGAGCGCCAACATCTCTTTGAATCTTTTATACGTGGTCAAGAGATACGCGCCTGACTTTAAGCACCTTAATTATCCTCTCGATTTCAAAACTAATTTTCGCGGAGAACGGCTGATAGGCGATTCAGTAAATATCATCGGACTAATATTCTGCCTGGCGATAAGCCTGGCTGTATACTCGGCAACCGCAACGATAATCTGGGCCAGCATCCCGGTTATAGTCTACGTCGGCAACCTGCTCGGAAGCTTCATTAAGAGACGAATGCATCTGAAAAGCGGAGAGTTTTTACCGATTATCGATCATGGCGACTATATGCTTCTTTTAGGAATAGTTTTTACATCCCTGCATTATATCGAACCCCTCTTCGCCATTCTAGCCATTCTGCTCACATATATTCTGCATCCAATCGCGTGCCTCGTCGCCTTCAAGTTTAAGCTACGAGAAAACCCGTATTAATCTAGCATTCGAACGCCAAAATATCCCGCTAACAAAAAACCTCTTTTTAGAGAGGTTTTTTATTTATCAAATCTGATTAATCTTGTTGTTCTAATACTTTTCAATCGTATCCGTAGCGGTTCTCATAATCCGATACTCGACAATCCGACCGGAATCGTCTCTCTTCAAGACTTGGATATTGGTGCTAGTGGCCAATCTTTTATTAATCTTATCGGCATCGCTCATAATGTCCGTAGCTATAGGCTTCGGCTCTTCTACCCCAAGAAGAATATAAGAAGTGGGTACTCCTAATTCATTCCGGGAAATCACCTCAAAGTTACCGAGATGATAAAGCCCGAGAGAGAGCTTCTCTTTATCCGTCATAATATCCTTAGTGGTACTAGCAGTCGGGGCGTTATTGCCTATCCATGAACCAAACAGGCGGTTGCCCAGTCTTTTGTTTAATAAATAGGCGGCCAGGACGAGAACTAGTAGGATAAAAATTATTTGGATAGAGAGCTTGAGATATTTCTTGTTCATATTTTGAATGATTATTTTTTAAAGCCGTTGGCCGCGATTAGGTGCCGAAGGGGCAGTCTTGAGCGCAAGAACCATAATCTTCGCAGTATCCGTCGCAGTATCCGTCGCCGCACCAGCAACCACTAAAGGCGCTGCCGCAGTTTGTATAAGGATAGCAATCAAGGCAATCGGATATAAAAACATCATGATCTTCGCAGATACAGTCATTATCGCAATAAGCGTCGCAATCTGTGCAATCCTGTCCCTCGTCTTGATCGCAGACTTCGTCATAATCGCAAGGCCCCCCGGTATAGACGCAGGTGCCACAATCCAGAGGGTCGTTGGCGCAATTTTCGCCGATAAGAGGCGAACAGATGAGGTCTCCGTAACAGGCCACAGGAATGAGATAAGTAGAATTTTTAAAAGCGGAAAAATTAGCAAATTCAGTAGACGTCTTAGTCGGAACGAAATAATCGATACCGACTATATGAGACGAGTCGGTTCGGCTATCGCCGGTAATGTTATTAATACAGACTCCGGTAGCATGCACAGTCGTAGCGTTGTCCATGAAGAATACAGGCATACTCAGCGCGTTTTGTTGAACATCATAACCGGTAAGCGGGTTATTAAGCGCAAAAACTACCACCGGAATAAGAATCAAGATTGCTAGGATGGCCAGGCTCACAAATTTGAAACGCAAGACGAATGATTTCATACTTTTTAAAAATTGAGATTTGAGCATATTTTTTAAAATTAACTCTAATAAGATAATACCATTTTTCCATTAAATCGACAATGCTATTTATCCCCAAGAAAAAAGGACGCTTATTTTAAGCGCCCTTTGATATCCTAATTCTTTAACAACCTAATGCCAGCCGCGATGTTTCTCGGGTAATAGCCCCCAATGGCTAACCAGGAATTGTGGTGGTCAATGTCCACCAGATAAGCATCTAGAGGCCCAACCGTCGTGGCGCTCCACCATATAGCGTCTTCTCTTAAATTCATAAAAACAAATTTAAGAGTTATGGGGTCATGAGCAAAACCTCCATTCGGTAACGCGGTAAATCCTGTGCTGTTATTCCCGGGTATAGCCGGACTAATCCAATGGGCTAAACCCGCTTCCATTAAGGCCGGTCCTGAGAGCCAGTAGTGACCCAGAAAATTATCCAAGGTGACAAACTCGTAAGTTGTCGGGGTGTGCCAACCGACAATGAAACCTCTAGGGTCAACGGCGGCATAATGATTATACAACGCGCCATAGACTTCTCCGAGCTCAGGGTCGTTATTGTAATAACAATAATTTCCAACAGTCAGAGTTTCCCAGGCATCAGGATCAATTATATTGGGGATGGGATCGCCATTGGCGTAATGAGTAGCCTCAAGGTTCTCTCTTAGCCAAGTCTGGGTGCCTATGGTAACCGCGTGATACAGATTGCCATCGTAGTCAGCTACCGCGTAAGTGAAAAATTCCTTGATGTCGCTAATGGTGTCCCCGGCTTCGTTAGAAGCTTTAATCCTGAAAACATATACGGTGTTCTTTTGTAAATCCGAGAGATCGTAACTTAGATCAATCGAACTTTGACCGCTGTAGGTTTCGGATAAAAGGATAACTTCCCAGTCAACACTGGTTTTTTTCTTAATCTCGAAAGAAATGTAAGTATCTTTCTCATTCGGGATGACCGACGCTGCAATAACAGCATTAGTAGTGTCGACGCTAATGACGTCCTTAATTATCACCGCTGGCTTTACCAGAACAACTGGGGGCGGCTCATAGGGATCATCGCAGCTGGAACAGGAAAATAAGGAGAAGATCGACAATAAAATCATCACGACGACGAAAGCCGCATGGGCTCTCAAGCCGTCAGGTTTACGGTTTGTTTTCATGAATAATATCGTTTTGGTTATTTTTTTGTTAACGTCCTTTTTAGCCTATTTTTAACTAATATAGGTTAATTATATTATACTACTAAATTTAGATTTTGTCAATGACGACGAAAACAGGCATAAACTTCGAATCCCTGTCGTACCGACAGAAATTAAAATAACGACCTCTTCGGGTCGTTATTTTAACTTTGTGGGCGCACAAGGATTCGAACCCTGGACCCCTTCGGTGTAAACGAAGTGCTCTAACCAGCTGAGCTATGCGCCCTCTTGGCGCTTAGCGCCACGGTATCTGAGCGTCTGGTGGGCGAAAGAGGACTTGAACCTCCACAGCCTTGCGGCCACAAGCACCTCAAGCTTGCGTGTCTACCAGTTTCACCATTCGCCCGACGGAAAAAGCCGTTAATTACTTAACGACCTTCTCTTTCAATTTTTTCTTATAGCCATCGCGGAGATAATAAAGCTTAGCGCGCTTGACAGCGGCTTCTTTCTTGATTTCGATCTTGGTGATAGTAGGCAGATTCAGCGGAAAGATCTTCTCCACGCCGATACCTTCGGACATCTTTCTGACCGTAATAGTCGCCCCAGCCTCCTTATTGTGCTTGCGGGCGATAATCATGCCTTCGAAATACTGAATTCTCTCTTTTTCCTCTCCCTTAGAATTCAATTCTTTAATCTTCTGATGAACTCTGACGGTCATCCCGGGTTTGAGTTCTAATTTGGTCTCAACCATATTGTTGATAATTATATAAACGAGATTGATTAGATCTCGTTTTTTGAATGCTTATTAATAAGGCAAATCTTGTCTAATATTATAATTAATTTTTCTTATTGTCAAGCCTTTCCTGAACCGCTTTTAAAACCAAAGAAAAAACTTGATCAGGGGTCAGGTCTGTCGTGTCCAGATAGAAATCATAGTTGTTTCTATTAGTTACATCAATGCCATAATATTTTAAATAACGTCCGTTGTCACTGGCGGTTCTTTCTTTATTACTAGCCAAAACATCTTGCCATGTAGCCAAATTATCACCTTCGTTTCGGCTATTTTTATGTTGCACAGCGCCAAAAATACGTTTTGCTCCCTCCTCTGAATCAACATCTAAAAATATCTTAAAAGAATGGGGGATAAAATACCAAGAAGTTCTTCCTTCTATGACAAAATTATCTTTATCCTTGCCCAATTCTCTTTGATATTCATCAACCTCTTTGTCCTTATCGGGGCTACTTTCATTTAATTTACTGTAAGCCATCACGTCCACTCCGTGTTTACTGGCCATTTCCCTCCAAATTCTTCCCATATAATAGCGCTGCCAGCCTAATTTCTCGGCCAACATCTGCGCGACTGTACTCTTGCCTGAACCCGGGGCTCCGCTCAAAGAGATGATCATAATGATTCTTTTTACTTTTTCGTTATTATTGTCTATGATATATAGTATACAAAATAATCCAAGAAAACAAATGTATCTAGAAAAACTGGAAGTTCAGGGTTTTAAATCCTTTGCTCATAAGAATAAGCTCATCTTCTCCGGATTGATCGATAAACAGAAAAGAGGCCTGACGGCGATCGTCGGTCCGAACGGTTCCGGAAAATCAAACGTCGCCGATGCCGTCCGCTGGGCCTTAGGCGAACAAAGCCTGAAGACCTTGCGCGGTAAAAAAAGCGAAGATATCATCTTTTCCGGCTCCGACCAGAAAAGCCAGCTCAGCCTAGCCGAGGTGTCTTTATATTTGAATAATGCCGAAGCTCTTAAAAATAAAGCTGACGCCCCCGAAACGATTGAAAAAGAAAGCGATCTTGATCAGTTGATTGCCAGCTGCGGCGAAATCGTCATCACCCGCCGCCTCTATCGGAGCGGCGAAAGCGAATATTTATTAAATAACAACCGCGTCCGGTTAGCTGATATCCAGATGCTTCTGGCTAAAGCCAATTTCGGACAGAAAACCTATAGCGTCATCGGCCAAGGCATGGTCGAAAATTTCTTGAGCTCTTCAGCCGCTGATAGGAAAGATTTCTTCGACGAAGCGACCGGCGTCAAGCAATTCCAGATCAAGCGCGATTCCGCTCTGAATAAGTTAGAGAATAGTTATGAAAATCTTCAGCAAGTCGACATGCTGCTTTCAGAAATTAAGCCGCGTCTCAAGAGCTTGACTCGCCAAGTCGAAAAATTAAAACGCCGCGGCGAAATAGAATCAGAATTGAAAGGCGACCAATTAAATTATTATGGCTATCTCTGGCAGGATATCAATAAGAAGCTCGATTCTTTCAATGCTCGCTTCTTAGAAAGCGAGAGATTGAAGCTGGAACGCGAAAAAAAATTAGATAAACTTAATGAAGAACTGAACAAAATCAGAAATACTGATAATTTCCGAGAAATAAATGAATTGACTCCGCGCCTCAAGGATTTAGAAGCCAGAAAAAATCAATATCTGAAACAGCTAGCCAAGCTCCAAGCGGAATTAGAAGTCCAATTAGAATCGCAAGGGCAGTTCGACGTCTCCTGGCTGAATAACAAGCAAGGAGAATTAAGCGCTGAATTGGAAAACATGAATTCTGAGATTGCCGCTAACGAAAAAAATAATTCTTCTAAAGATGAGACGGCTCTTAATGAGGAGTTACACTTCATTAATCAAGAAATAGAGAAAGCTAATGATATTAGGAGAAAAATAAATCAGCTGAACGCGGAAAAAGATCAATATCTGCGGCAGATATCTAAGTTAGAAGCTGTGCTCGAAGCAAATCTGGAAATCCAGGGGCAGTTCGATGTTTCTTGGCTAAACAATAAGAACGAAGAGCTAACTAAAGAACTCGACGAGCTGTCTCGGGAGATTGAACGCCTCCGTTCGGAAAATAATCAGGCCGAAAAGATAGATCTGGAAAACAAGCTGAGCGCTATCCAGGAAAAACTGGGCCACTTAAATGCGGAAATAGAGACTATTAATAAAGAACTGAAAAAAGAGAGCACGGCTGGTAATCAGAACGAAGAAATCAGCCGCGTCATCGATGAATTCCTAAAACAATTAGATACCATCGGCCATGAAAGCGATTTAGAAAAGATAAAGAAGATGATCGCCTCTGCTAAAGCTGAATTTAAAGGCAAGATCCAAGCGCTTATCTCCGGCGGCCATGGCGACGATATCCAGCGAATAAAAGATATTCAGACGGAAATTATCTCCCTGACTGAAGAGCGTCAAGAAGCTAATAACCGCTTGAATGACGAAAGATTACGCCTGTCTTCAGTTAATGAGCGCTTGCGTTTACTGGAAGACAAGGAGAAGCAGACTAGCCGAGAGATAATCGACATTAAAGCCAAGCTCGACAAAGCCCAGATAAAATTCGACGCTTCTAAGATCGAGAATGAAAAATCTGAAATAAATAAAAAAATAATAATTTTAGAAAAAGAGACGACTGAATTAGCCAAAAATGACCGCCTGGCGGAACTGAATGAGAAGAGGCAGGCGGCTTTATCCAAGATTCAGGACTATCGCCTTAAGGCTTCGGCCATAGACGAGCGTTTGCGTATGCTGCGCGCCAAGAAAATCCAGAGCGAAAAAGAAATTGAAGATATCAAAACTAAGATCTCCAAGAGCCAGATTAAATTCGATGCTAGCGGCATCGAAGTCGAGAAAAAAGAGATCAATGAAAAATTAACCGGCCTGAACGCTGAAATAAAAGAAATAGAAGATAAGCTCGAAGAGCTTAACCGCGAAAAAGATAAGGAAAAAACCCAGATGTTCGAATGCCAGAAAAATATCCAAGCGCTCCAGGCAGAAGTGAATGATATTTCTGATCAGCTTAACGGCTTGAAGATTGAGGCGACCCGCCAAGAAACGAGACTGGAAGACTTGGAGGCTAATATCCGCGGCGAGGAATTGGATATTTCCGAAATTAAAGATTATCGCACGGCTGAAGCGGCTATTGATGTTAATCTTTTGCAGAAACGCCTATCCAATAATAAGAACCAGTTAGAACAAATCGGCGGCATTGATCCGGAAGCAGAGAAAGAATATCAAGAAACCAAAGAACGCTATGATTTCCTGAGCGGCCAAGTCGAAGATCTCGACAACGCCATCAAGTCTTTAGAGGAGATAATTTACGAACTGGACTTGAATATCAAGGACCGCTTCGATGCCGAGTTCAAGGTCATCTCCGAGAAATTTAATGAATATTTTAAAATCCTCTTCAGCGGCGGCAATGCCAAAATATCCAAAGTCATGACAGAAGATCTTGAAAAAGAAGAAGCGAAGAACATCCCCGCCGCTAAAGCGGAAATAAGCGGCCTAACTCCGGCTGAGGTGGAAATAAAGAGCCAGACGGACGAAAAATTGAAAAAAATAAAATTCCTCAAAAAGCATAACGCTGTCGGCCTGGCCGGCATCGAAATCCAGGCTACTCCTCCGGGCAAAAAGATCCAAACAGTCACGATGCTGTCCGGAGGCGAACGCGCTTTGACGGCCATCGCGCTTATCTGCGCCATCATCAGCGCCAATCCTTCGCCTTTCGTCGTCCTCGACGAAGTCGACGCCGCGCTTGATGAAGCGAATTCCGAACGCTTGGCCAGCATTCTTGACGACTTATCCAATAAGACACAATTCATCGTTATCACTCATAACCGCGCCTGCATGCGCAAGGCCAGCATCCTCTACGGAGTGACTATGGAAGCGGACGGAGTCAGTAAGCTCCTCAGCGTCAAGCTAGACGAGATTAATCTCGCCGGACGCTAAAGATTTATCGCCGCGATAATACCTGAACCTAATCATTATTTAGAAAAAATTTAATTTTCCTTAAGCCGCCATATTCTAACATAAGACCATCCTAATCAAGGATGGCCTTTTTGTTAAACTGAATAAAAAATAACTTTATAAAAATATGCCTACAAGAATCTGGTCAGCCGCCCTCGACGGCCTTGAGGCCAAGATAATCGCGGTCGAGGCTGATGCCGGCGGCGGCGATTTCGGCCTAATAACTATTGTCGGACTGCCTGACACGGCTGTGTCTGAATCAAAAGAACGCGTCCGGAGCGCCTTGCGTAATTGCGGCCTCCCTTTCCCTCGCCGCAAAATTACCGTTAACCTCGCCCCCGCTGATTTAAGAAAGCGCGGTCCGGCTTATGATCTGCCGATAGCTATCAGCATCTTAGCGCTTAATAATAAATTTTCTGCTGGTGTTTCAAAAGCTATTCTGGTCGGAGAATTATCTTTGAGTGGCGAAGTGCGTCCGATAAACGGCGTTTTATCAATGGCGATAGCGGCTAAGCAAGTGGGCCTGACGACCTTATTCGTGCCCGAAAATAACGCCATCGAAGCTAGCCTCATTGGCGGTCTGATAATCTTTCCGGTTACAAGCTTACGGCAAATAACCGAGCACCTCCAGGATAAATCATTAATTTCTGAATTTCAGCCCCCGATAATTACTAAATCAGAACAAAACATCCGTCATTTTAACTTAAGCGACATCAAGGGGCAAGAAAAAGCCAAGCGCGCGCTAGAAATCGCCGCGGCCGGAGGACACAATCTTTTATTATGCGGACCCCCGGGATCAGGCAAGACCATGCTCGCTAGCGCTATGTCTGGTATCCTGCCGGATTTGAATTTTTCCGAAAAATTAGAAATAACTAAAATATACAGCGCCGCTGGAGAATTAAAAGATGCCGCTATCATTAATCGCCGGCCTTTTCGTTCGCCTCATCACAGCGCTTCCGCTCATTCCTTGATAGGCGGAGGGGCTTATCCACATCCAGGAGAAATATCCCTAGCTCATCGAGGTGTTTTATTCCTGGATGAATTTCCGGAATTCTCGCGTTCGGTCCTAGAAAATCTGCGTCAACCCCTAGAAGAAGGGTTTATTAATATCAGCCGCTCATCTAAAAGCCTGAGATTTCCCGCTCGTTTCACGCTGCTAGCAGCCATGAATCCTTGCCCTTGCGGCTATTATGGAACTAAAGACCGCGCCTGCCATTGTACAGAAAATCAAATCGCTGCCTACAGACGTCGCCTGTCGGGACCGATAATGGATCGCATTGATCTTCATGTCGCTGTCGACAGGGTTTCTTGGAAAAAACTGGATGAAAAAAATAATGATTTCACTAATAATTTCTCTTCCGACGATATCCAGAAAAAAATAGAAATGGCCAGAAAAATACAGGCGCAACGCTTTAAGGATCATCATCTCCTGACCAACGCCGAGATTCCCGGCCCGCTCATCAAGGCTTTCTGCTCCCTAGATAAAGGCGGGGAGTCTCTGCTTAATGAAGCCAGCGACAAGCTGAAGCTGTCGGCTCGTTCCTATTTCAAAATCATGAAGATAGCCCGCACCATCGCGGATCTCAGCCAAGAAAAATATGTTTTGTCAGAGCATATCGCCGAAGCTTTGCAATATCGGCCGAGGTCAGATTAGCGCCCGGGCCAATTGGAACATATGCTTATTTTTTGCTATAATATAACCAGCAAAATAAAATTATTCATATGTTCAAAAAATTAACAGTTCTCTCTCTATTAGCGGTTTTCCTTCTCAGCGCCGGTTTCGGCTGTAAAACTCCCAGCGCGCAGACTCAAGCGGCCATGACGCCGATCACCCTGACTTATTGGCGCGTCTTCGATGACAGCGACGCTTTTCAAGAGATAATCGCCAAATACAAAGCCCTTCATCCTCATATCACTATCGAATATCGAAAACTGCGCTACGAAGAATATGAAAACGCGCTTCTCAACGCTTTGGCGGAAGACCGCGGACCAGACATATTTTCCATTCATAATACCTGGATAAAAGGATATGAATCTAAGATAGTCACGATGCCGGCGACGATTACCATACCTTACTCGGTAGTTTCAGGAACTCTCAAAAAAGAAACGACGATCGAGCTGCGGACGACTAATAGCCCGACTCTCAAAGAAATAAGGGATAATTTCGTCGACGCGGTCGGTTATGACGTTATTTCCGACGACGGCAAAGTCTATGGCCTGCCTTTATCAGTCGACACCTTAGCGATGTTCTATAACAAGGATTTATTCAATAACGCCGGCATCAGCCAAGCTCCGCCATACTGGAATAAAGAATTCTTGCAGGATATTAAAAAGCTGACTAAACAAGATACGAAAAAAGAGCTGATCCAATCCGGAGTAGCTTTGGGCGGATCTTCCAATATCAACCGCTTTAGCGATATCTTATCCGTCCTTATGATGCAGAATGGCGCCGTGATGATGGACGGCACCCAAGTCTTATTTAATCTCGTTCCGCCGGCCTCGAAAGATACTGGCTATAATCCTGGGTTAGAGGCCTTACGCTTCTATACTGATTTCTCTAATTCCGGAAAAGAGTCCTATGCTTGGAATAACGGGTTGCCAAATTCCTTAGAGATGTTCACTAGCGGGAAGCTGGCTATCTATTTCGGCTATTCTTTCGACTTGCCGACCATCAAGACACAGGCCCCGAAACTTAATTTCTCCATCGCCAAGCTGCCTCAGATCGAGGGCAACCCGCCGACTAATGTGAACTTTGCTAACTATTGGGTAGAGGTCGTGTCTAAGAAAAGCACTCATCAAAACGAGGCTTGGGACTTTATCCAGTTCATAACCAAGGAAGAACAAGCTAAGAACTATCTGGAAAAAACCAAAAAACCGACGGCTCTGCGCTCTTTAGTCGCCTCTCAAAGAACAAGCGACGAAATCGGCGTCTTCGCCGACCAAGTCCTGACGGCCAAAAGCTGGTATAAAGGCAAGAATGCCCAAGCGGCTGAAGACGCCTTTAAAGAAATGATCGACGCGGTCGTCAATAATACCGGCGAAAGAATCCAAGACGTAATTAATAACGCCGTCTCTAAGATCCAACAGACCGTCAACTAATAAGAGTCTTCTAAATAAGCAAATGAATCCTTATGTCTAAAAAAAATATCATCACCGCGATTTTCTTAGGTCTATTCGTTTTCAACATCTCGCTAGCTTACGGGCAGGGTCTAGTGCCGGCAGCGAGCGGACCGGCCTGCTCGGCTGGCGATGCGACTTATTGCGGCAATTACGAAATTAATGATTTTATCGTACTGGCTATTAATGCCTCGAAATGGATCTTAGGCATGGTCGGATCGCTCACGCTCGTCATGTTTATCTACGGCGGCGTCCTCTTCCTTATTTCCGGAGGCGGCAGTGAAAAAATATCGCAAGCTAAGAAAATAATCGTCGCCGCTATCATCGGGCTTATTATCGTCTTCTCCAGTTATCTAATAATTCAATTCGTTCTGGGATCGATGGGCCTGACCTGGAGCGGAAAAATAGCTGTGCCGCAAGTGCAATAATCGCCAAGATGATAGCCTTTACTCCGAAAAAATTAGCCCTGGAAGATACTGTCGGAGAAAAACTCCGCCGGGCGAGGCGCGCCCTTAATCTGAATATCGAACCGATTGCCAGAAAGCTGAAAATCCGCGCCGAATACTTGATGGCCATGGAAGACGAGCGATTCGATAAACTGCCGGCCGGATTATACGGCAAAAATTTCTTGAGAGAATACGCCTCATTCCTGGGCCTGAAACCGAAAGAACTAATTAAAGATCTTGATGAAAAGATATTCGGAGAAGAGAACGTTAATCCCTTCTCACAAAAAGTATTAAAGAGCCATCGGCTCTTAGTCTGGCCCAAGATAATCAAAAATGTCCTGACTTCCGGAGCCGTCCTCATCTGTTTCCTCTATCTGATCTTCTACTTCAAGAATATAGTCACGGCCCCCGACCTCACAATAATCCAACCTGATAAAAATATCCTGACTAGCGCCAATTCGATGACTATCAGCGGCCAGACAGAGCTGGAAGCGGAGGTACGGATTAATGGCGAAATCGTTCTGAACAACAATAAAGGAATATTTTCCCAGACGATCAATCTCAAGAAAGGCTTGAATAGCATCACTATCAGCGCCAAGAAAAAATATAGCCGCGAACAATCGATAACTCGCCAAATATTAGTCGAATAAAATTAACGTTAAAGATATATGCCAGAAATAAGAAAAAGCGCCCTATTTGACATCAACAGCATTTTGAGTAAAATAGGCATAGACGAGAAACAGCAGGTAGCGGAGTTAGGCTGCGGTAATTTCGGCTTTTTTGTCTTCCCGCTCGCGCGCCTAGTCGGGCGTCAAGGCAAGGTTTACGCCGTTGATATTCTGAAACCGACCCTGGAAGAAATAACGAAAGAGGCCAAGAAGAATAATATGCCGCAAGTGATCCCGATTTGGAGCAATCTGGAAGTATTTAAGGCCGCCGCTATTGAAACTAGCAGCCTAGATAGCGCCTTATTGATAAACGTCCTTCATCAATCAGAGAAAAAAATCGAGATACTGCGCGAATCAATACGTCTTCTAAAAAGAGGCGGAAAATTATTAGTCATTGAATGGAAGAATATGGACTTGCCTCTAGGCCCGGCGCCGGAAAGACGAGTCAAACTGGAATCATTGAGGTCGGCCATACCTAAAATCGGCTTGAATATCGTGGAAGAATTCGAGGCCGGCCCTTATCATTACGGATTAGTCTTAACTAAATTATAAATATGAAAAATCTATTAACCCTGGACTATTGGTTCAATCTGACGCCTGAAGCTTTCGTGCCGCTGGCGCAAAAATCATTTATTACTCTAGTAGTCGCCCTGGCGGCGGCGGCCTTGCTAATCGCTATCATTAAGAGCCGAGGCGGAATCTACCGCGGCTTCTTCAAGCGCTTATACGCTTTCTGCCTTGCCAATGCCATCATCGGGCTCCTATTCTTATTCTTTAACTATGAAGGCGTGCCTTTCTTATCAGCTCGTTTCTGGCTAGGACTTTGGGTATTAATGATGATCGCCTGGATCATCCCTGTCATCATCAGTCTAAAAGCTATTCCTCAAAAGAAGAAAGAAAGAGAGCAAGAAGAAAATTTGAAAAAATACATCCCTAAATAACCGTCTCTAGCAACATTGAAACAACCGATAAAATAACCCCTTCTTTCAAGGGGTTATTTATTTATATGACTGAAAATAAAAAAATCGGCGACCGCGGAGAAGCGATCGCCAAAAAATATTTAGAAGAATCGGGATATACAATCATCGCCTCGAACTATCGATTCCAGCATCTAGAGTTAGATATCATCGCTGAGAAAGACGGGCAGCTGATATTTTTCGAGGTAAAGACGCGCGCCAAGAATGAAATCGACGGTCTGGATATTCCTCTGGCCACCAGACAAGTGAGGAATCTTAAGCGCGCCGTTATCGCTTATTGCCTCCAAAGCGGAAATGATCTAAATTCTGTTCGCCTAGACCTAATTACGATTACAGCTGATCGCGCCGCCAGCCTAGCCAGCCTCAAGCATTATAAAGATATCTTCTGATCTTTACTGATGATCGAAAAATCTATTTTCTTCAATCTCCGCCTGAGAACCAGCGAATTTTTTATAAAATCCAAGCTGTCGCGAAAGACTTTGACCGTGCTCGGACGGCGCTGATAGCGATTTTCCCGCCAGTCTACCGGCACCTCCCTAATCTGAAAGCCGGAACGCAGCGCTAGGATAGCCAGCTCGGTATCAAAAAACCAAAAATCATCGACTAAATATTTTTCCAACGCTTGAAACGTCTCTCGACGGACCGCCTTGAAGCCGCATTGCAGATCAGACAAATCATGTCCGAGCAAAAAACGAGATAATAGATTGTAGGATTGGGAAACTATTTCTCTAAATAACGATCGCTTAGTCGCCGCTCCGGCGGACAGCCGTGAACCAATGGCTAAATCGGCCTCATTATTAACTAATGGCCTTATTAAAGCCGGCAGGTTATCCAAAGAAACCGCTAAATCGCAATCCATATAACTGAAAACGTCGGCGGCGCTGTCCGACCAATATCTTTTCAGGGCGCGGCCGCGGCCAGACTCAACCACTTCGATAAAGTCTATCTTATCAGGAAAACGTCGCTTAAAATCCCGCACGATTTCCGTCGATGCATCATTAGAGCCATTAATAACCACGACGATGCGCCAAGAAAAATTAAATCCGGCTTGGCCACAATAAGCTAGCAGCTTATTTAAGCTGCTTTCTAAAATAAGAGCCTCATTCTTTGTTGGTAAACAAAAATCAACTAACATATCATTTAATCTTCTTATAGATTATAGCTGTCCCGTCGTAGTAAACCGCTTGCCAATCGCCAGCAGCGGCCAGATAATCGCGCAGATAATTATGACTGGCTAGATTCTGGCCGCTGAGCCCAAAAAATATCTGTTCCCATCTTTTCGCTCTTGTTTCCTCATCCTTAACCGGCATCAGCACTAAACCGATATTGTAATCAGCCATCTTTTCAGAGATTTTAGCATCTTTCTTGAAAAATTCGAAATATTCTTCCAAAAATGTCTTATCCTTATAAGCTACTTGCGGCAAGCGTCCATCGATAAAAAGTTGGCGCCCGGGCAGCGTCCAAATAAGATAGCCGCCCCAGCCATAATCATTGAATAGACGCATTTGGTCATATTGCGGATGCGCTTTTAAATATTCAACCGCTCCCACCGGATAATCGCGGCGGAAGGATGAGAAAGGATCAATGGTAAAATTAGTCGAGACTAATTGCAAGAGCGTCGCCAAGAATAAGCAGATAACCAAATACCATTTCAGCCAGGTTTTTAAAGCCCAAAACGATTCGGGTTTTTCTCTGTGATTATCCGTCTTGAATAACGAACTAAAAATCCCTACCAAAGGTACGAAGGTCGCCACAAACATCAACGGAAAATGGCGGCGCGACTTAAAGCTCAAGAAAATAAAGAAAACGAAAAGAACTAGAGTCCATAAATCAAGACGCCAAGACCTCTTAGCTCCGTGGCTATAATATATATAGAAGATAACCCCTAACAAGACTAGAGCTAAATACAATAGCTGCTCATATTGGAAAGGGTGAAGGAATTGCGAGCGCCATTCCTGGATATGCCAAACATAAAAACTATCTTTGTAGCCGCCGAGGAAGGAATACAGCTTCAATTTATATGGAGTAATAAGAGTGGCGGAAAAAGACACCAAGGCCGCGCCGGAAAAGACTAATATTTCCCGGCTTTTTAAAATGTTAGAAAAATCCAGCCAATCTTTATTAAAATAACGATAAATTATCTTTTCCACAATCTTCACTCCTGCCCAGATAAAGAATATTGCCAGGCCAATCAGAAAGCTGCCATGCAAACAAGCCCAGAAATACATGATTGGAACAAGCGCCAAAAGAGGTCTCCAATCTTTATGCTTATTATAATGATAGATGATGATTAGAATCAGGACTAAAAAGAATAAGCCGCTTTCTTGCATTCTCACCCCAAAATGCGGCGAAGAAGCGATAACCCCGAAAAGTTGAAAAATAATGATAAAAAAAGGCGAAATAGCCGGATAAACGCGCCGCGTCCAGATATTCAAGATGACTAAAACGCTAACGATAAGCAAAGCAAACAGAATAGACAAAGCAATATAGCCTTGATGACCGTAAACTTCAAAGGCCACCAGATTACTCAACCATTCATGATCAACCCAATTACCGGTAAAAGTATAATTATAGTGGTTGGCCTCCGGCATTGACATGGTTTGAGCGATTTCCTCTCCGACTTTTAAGTGCCAGCCCAAATCCGGGTCTAAATACCCAAAAGACCATCTCAAAAGCAGGGCGAATATGAAAAAATAGAAAAAAGCCCACAAAATCAAAGAAAAATTATTTTTTTCCAGAATTTTTTTCATAAAATAGGCTAAAATAAGCTAATCCTCTCCTATTTTACCATGCCTCGATTTATTTGTCTTGTTATAAATAATATGCTAAAATTAAAGATGTAAAATTAAAAAATATCAAAAAACTAGAAAGGTGGTGAATTTATGAAAAATATTTCTAAACATTTAATCTCCTTGGCTATTCTAGCGTTCTTAGTCGTCCCGGCTTTTGCTTTGACGGCTCACGCCCAGTTCGACCCAGGATTGAACGCGGTTAGCAACGGCCTGAACAATTCTTTGTCCAGCACCGATCCGAGAACCGTTATCGGCCGTATCATCAATATGGCTTTAGGGTTCTTGGGTGTAATCGCTGTCGGCATCGTCTTACTAGGAGGCTTCAAGTGGATGACCGCCGGAGGCAACGAAGAGAAGACCGGAGAAGCTAAGAAGTTGTTAGGTGCTGGCGTCATTGGCTTGGTGATCATCTTATCATCATGGGCAATCGCTACCTTCATCATCAACTCTCTCATGAATGCTGTAAACTAGTTAAAATACGTGATTCTCATCTTTCTGATGGGAATCACTGTCCTGGATCAAAATCGTTTTTTGGTTCAGAACAGTGAATAATTAGCCTCTTTATGATAAAAAAAATCTTTCTTATTTTTGTCTTAGCCTTCGTCTCGCTTTCTTTTTCCTTAAATCAGGCGTTGGCGCAGATAACCGATAACCCGATGACGGGGCTCAACGAATCCGCTGAAAAAGTCGCGGCTTATGATAACGACCGGGCCAATCCTAGCGATAATTTCCTCGCGACCAAAGTCGGCCAAATCATCAGCGTCGCCCTTTCTTTCGTCGGCGTCCTTTTCTTTATCCTAATGATTTACGCCGGTATCCTCTGGATGACCGCCAGTGGCAACGAACAGCAGATTTCTAAAGCGAAAGGACTTCTGATAAACGCCATCATCGGCATTATCGTGGTCTTTTCCGCCTATGCCTTAACGGCCTTCTTGGGCAACAATCTTCTACAATAATGAAAAAGCTTATTTCTAAAAAAATAATCCCGTCTCTCTTAATAACCGGCTTATTTCTTTTCTTTTCTGGCTCCGCTCTGGCTGCTCAAGTAGGACAGACCTATAATTTCAAGGATCAGAGCGGCTTAGGCGCGGCGGCTGGAACCGCCGGGTATGATATTGGCACTAGTGCGACTACCCTGGAAAGCGTAATCAGCCGCATTATCTATACCTTATTGAGCTTTATCGGCATACTTTTCTTCGGACTAGTCATTTATGGGGGCTTTACCTGGATGACAGCTCGCGGCAACGAAGAAAAAGTCAAAAAAGCAGAGGGCTCGATTATGAACGCTCTTGTCGGGCTGATAATAACCCTTTCGGCTTACGCCTTAAGCTATTTCTTAATAAATTATTTTTGGCAATAATCTATGAAAAAGGCCGGAATAATATTTTTGTTCTCATTTCTCATCTTATCGGCTATTCCGGTTCAAGCCGCCCTATTGAATAGCGCCAAACAGCAAGAATATATTGATAATATCAAAACTACGGCCGCGGCTACGGAATACGACACAGAAACTACTTTAGAAAACCGCATTAGCGCGGTTGTCCGCATAATCCTCTCATTTATAGGAACAATTTTCATAGTCCTGGCTTTCCTGGCCGGCAGCGACTGGATGCAAGCGGCTGGCAACGAAGAAAAAGTTAAGAAATCTAAGACAACCATCAAAAACCTAATGATCGGGTTAGTCCTAATACTCATGGCCTATGCTTTGAGCTCGGGATTCAGCGCTCTGTTAGTAAGGACTCTCGTAACGAAATAACTAAACGATATGAAAAAAGAAATCAAATCAATCCTCTATTTCCTCGCCTTAAGCGTCTTCTCTATTCTTCCTGGGCTAGCCTTAGCCCAGACGACTCCGCCACCGCCAGCCGGGCCGTCAAAAATAATGGATAAGCTCACGACCGTCGCCGGAGAAGGCGGTTATCAGACTGATGCTAGCATCGCCTCAACTCCGAAGATTATCGGTACTGTCGTCGGCGCCTTCGTTGGGTTCCTGGGCATAACATTTTTAATCCTCATTATTATCGCCGGATATAATTGGATGACGGCTAATGGAAATGAAGAAAGTATCAAGAAAGCTAAAAGCACTATCAAACAAGCGATTATCGGCCTAGTTGTCGCTATTTCCGCTTATAGCCTTTGGGGCTTCATCTTCAAAAGATTTATATTATTAGGCAACTAAATATGAAAAAAATAATCATCACTTCGCTGATCCTGATAATCGCGCCGCTTCTTTTTCTTAAAGTCGCCTCTGCCCAACTTATAACCAACGCCACGGGCGAAGGCAGTTTGGACAGCATAACTGCTATCGTGGCGCAACAGGCCAATTTCGGACAGGTTGATATTCGCGTTCTAGTCTCCAAGATTATCCGAATCGTCCTTGGCTTCCTCGGCATAATCTTTCTAGTACTACTCATCTTAGCCGGTTTCCGCTGGATGGTGTCGGGAGGCAATGAAGAGGCGGTGAAAAAAGCCCAGGCAGCGATTAAGACTGCAATTATTGGTCTAGTCATCGTTCTAGCCGCTTACTCGATTACTTACTTCGTCTTCAAGTATCTGCCTTTCAGCGGCGGATCCACCCCGCAGGTGCAAACTGGCGGATAAGAATCAATCTATAAAAATAAAATTAAAAGGAGTATTGAATAAATACTCCTTTTTGTTTTGTCTTTAAAATTTTAAGAACTTTGCGGCCCAATCTAGAAACGAGGCATGTAGATAAAGTTGAAACATTCTTCCCCTTTAAAGACATGGGTGCTGCCATTAATAGTTATCTGACTATCAGCGCATGATTGAGATGATCCATTTAAAGTAGCTACTGAGTATTTACCTGGAACCAGATAAATATTAATCTTCTTGAAAGGATCAATAACGACAGTCTTATTTTCACCACCATCAATGGAGGTAATTATAAAAGTTACTGTCATGACATAATCATTAGCCACAATCACTTTATAGCCACCCTTAGTCGCAGACAAATTAGAAGGATCGACGGAAGAAAGATTAGCTTCTACTTTTTCAATAACTAATTCTTGTCTCCTTAAGTAATTACCCCTTTGGCGAAGCTTAATCTCCCGACGCGAAGCTTCTTTGGGAACTTCACGAGTAAGAGTAAAACTTAAGAAGAGATTATCGCGATATTTTTGTAAGTCCGCGATTTGCTGTTTCTTGCGGCTAATCTCATTTCTGACATAAGTCAGGTGATAAGTATCAGCCCGGTGGATAGTCAGACTGTCCTTAGTCAAGACGTCAATTTCCTTAAAGGTTTTTTTGATTTCTTTTTCTAAGGCGTTGATCTGCCTTGATTCTTGTTTGGTCTGACCAAAAGCATTGCTAGCTACTATAGCTACCATCGCTAGTAAAACTACAAATTTCTTCATGGGTTCTATTTTTTATGGTTTATATTCGGTTGTTAAGGAGCGAAAACGCTCTCTTTTTTGATAGTCCTGCTTATTTAACTATCTAAATATAATAGCATAAATAATAAAATGCGTCAAGTATTATCCACAGCAAAGTCTTGACTTTTTTATTCAACCGTGCTAAAGTAATTGGTCAAGAAAATCCCTGCTTTAATATCTTTCCTATGATATAGTCGGGATTTTTTAATTGGCTAATATTAAACAAATATGAAAATACTACAAAAAATGGCTCAAGAAATCGTCCCTCTGAGTAGAAAGCAGAACATTGTTCTGCTGGTAATCATCGCTTGTATCTTTCAATTCGCTTTATTCTTCGCTCCAGCACTCGCCGATGAGGCTGTCAGTAAGGCTAATGCCCAGACCAATGACTCTGATATCATTATTACCAATGATTCTATGGTCAAAGAGTCTAAAATGGGTGAGGAGGCCGCTAAATTGACGACCCCGGCCATTCTTCGAGCCACTTTGCCGGTAGCTGAGGCGGTTGCTTCTTCTACAAATATCAAAGTTGTTCGAACTAGCACCCATACTATTACCGCTTATAATTCTGAAGCTGGACAGACCGACGACTCTCCCTGTATCACGGCTAACGGCTATAACGTCTGCGAGAGCGGAGTAGAGGACACTATCGCCGCTAACTTCTTGAAGTTCGGCACTAAGGTCCAGATTCCGGAACTTTTCGGAGATAGAGTCTTCGTCGTCCGCGATCGTATGAACAAGAAGCATCCTAGCCGCGTTGATATCTGGATGGTGGACAGACACGATGCCGTCCAGTTCGGAGTCAAGGTAGCTAAGATTCAGGTCGTCGAAGTAATCGAATAATTTTCAATTCACATATAAAAACGCCCCGGGGAACCGGAGCGTTTTTTATTTAGTCCTTATCCGATATTTAAATAGCCTCTTAGAAAAATAGGCTTAAGAACCCGCGGCTGCGGCGGATCTCCTTTTCTCTCTTGGTTATCGCTAAAGTCGTGGCAATAACCGTGTCCGGATTCAAAGAGATGCTGTCGATTCCCTCTTCGACCAAGAACTCGGCGAAATCCGGGAAATCGCTCGGGCCTTGGCCGCAGATGCCGACCTTGCGGCGATATTTCTTGGCTACCTTGATGAGCTGGCGGATCAATATCTTAACGGCTTCATTCTTTTCGTTAGAAACTCCGGCAACATGCAGGCTATCCCCGGAATCGCGATCGATTCCTAAAGTAAGCTGAGTCAAATCGTTAGAACCAATAGAGAAACCATCAAAAATATGACAGAACTTATCGGCTAAAATAATATTTGCCGGTATTTCCGCCATAACGTATATTTCTAAACCGTTCTGGCCGCGGCGCAGGCCGTTCTCAGCCATGATTTCCTGAACGCGCTTGCCCTCTTCGATCGTCCGGCAGAAAGGCACCATGACTTTTAAGTTCTTCAGGCCCATCTCATCCCTGATTTTCTTAATCGCCTGGCATTCCAAACGGAAAGCCGGCAAGAAAAGAGGCGAGTAATAACGGCTGGCGCCGCGCCAACCAATCATTGGATTGGATTCAATCGGTTCATAGGCCGCTCCGCCGATAAGATTAGCGTATTCATTAGTCTTGAAGTCGCTTAGGCGGACGATCACATCTTTCGGATAATAAGCCGCACAGATAGTGGCTACGCCTTGAGCTAGACGATCGACAAAATATTGAGCCTTATCACTATAACCGCTAGTCAGTTCGTCAATCTGCTTCTTCAGCTTCTGGTCTTTCAAGGATTTATAGCCGATAAGAGCTAACGGATGAATCTTGATGTAATTATTAATAATGAATTCGAGGCGCGCTAAACCGACGCCGTCATTAGGGATGAAAGAATTAGTGAAAGCCATATCCGGCTCGCCAACGTTCATCATGATTTTAGTTTTTGGACGCTTCATGTTTTTGACGTCAGTAGTGTTCACCTTGAACGGCAACTTGCCTTCGTAGACGAACCCAGCCTCGCCGGCAGAACAATCCACCGTTACTGCCTGGCCGCTTTTGATCTTTATCGAACCATTTCCGGTCCCGACGACGCAAGGGATGCCGAGTTCACGGGAGACAATAGCGGCGTGGCAAGTGCGGCCGCCCTTATCGGTCACGATGGCAGAAGCGATCTTCATGATCGGCTCCCAATCAGGATCGGTCATGTCAGTGACTAAGACTTGGCCCGGCTTAAATTTATTGATATTCGCGACATCCATCATCCGATTGACAGCGCCGGCGCCAATCTTGCTACCAACGCTCTGGCCGGAAACTATCACTTTGCCCTTCTTGGATAATTTATAATTTTCTATGATATTTACGGGCTTCAGGCTCTGAACCGTCTCCGGTCTCGCCTGCGTTATATAGGTGTCGCCAGTCTGACCGTCGACCGCGAATTCGATATCCATCGGACGCTTATAATGTTCCTCAATCAACATGCCCCATTTAGCCAGCTGCAAGACCTGCTTATCGGTCAAAGAGGGCTTGATCTGATCAGCTGCGGGAATAGAAACATTCTTAACTGGATTCTTTCCCTTCAGGTCATAAATCATCTTGATATTCTTCTTGGATAAGTTCTTAGAAATTATCGCGCCGGTTGGCTTGAAGACATAAAACTCATCCGGAGTGACGTGACCCTGGACAATATTCTCGCCTAGCCCGAAAATCGAGTTGATGAGTACTGCATTTTTAAAGCCGGATTCGGTGTCAATCGTAAACATGACGCCGGATGATCCTAAATCGGAACGAACCATCTTCTGAACGCCGACCGATAAGCCGATAGAGAAATGATCGAATTTCTTGTCGACCCGATAAGAGATAGCACGATTAGTGAATAATGACGCGATACATTTTCGGACCGCTAATAATAAATCTTTTTCTCCGGAAACATTAAGATAGGTTTCTTGCTGCCCGGCGAAAGATGCGTCTGGCAAATCTTCGGCAGTCGCGCTAGAGCGGACGGCCACATGGATATTCTTCGCTTTATAGCTAACGGACAATTCTCGATAAGCTTTAAGAATCGCTTCTCGGAAATCTTGCGGCATTTCCGTGGCGATGATCAGTTTTCTAATTGCTTCTCCGCGCTTCATTAAATCTTTAACATCTTTAGTGTCTAATCCTTTCAATATTTCCTTGATCTTTACTTTCAATCCGGTCGAATCTAGAAAATAATGATAAGCCGAAGCAGTGGTCGCGAAACCATTAGGAATTTTGACTCCTTTTTTGGTAAGATGGCCATACATTTCGCCAAGCGAGGCATTTTTGCCGCCGACTGTCGGCACGTCTTTGATAGTCAGCTCCTTAAAAAAATGAACGAATTTATTTTTTAGCATATTGATAGCTTAATTTTATTTTATATTTCCATTATAACACAAACTTTACTTTATAAGAATAATCATTTAATATGAAAATAATCGAGATCAATGCGGACGTGGCGAAACTGGTAGACGCACTAGCCTTAGGAGCTAGCGAGGCAACTCTTGAGGGTTCGAGTCCCTCCGTCCGCACCACACAGAAACAGGCTTATGCCTGTTTTTTATAAACCAAACAAGTTGCGAGCGGCGGCTAAAATTGCTAAAATTTAATCATGATTAACTTTCTCCACACTTTTCAGCCAACTGCCATATTTTTTAACCTCGGGCCGATAGCCATTCATTGGTATGGCCTTTGCCTGGTCATCGGAATGGTAGCGGCCCTCTTGATAACTTTTTATCTAGCCAGGTATTATAAGATTTCTCAAGATACCATCTTTGATCTGTCTTTCTGGCTTATCCTCGGCGGCCTGGCCGGCGCGCGCCTTTACGATGTCGGCCTAGAGCTTCCTTATTATATAGCGCATCCCTCGAGGATCATAGCGATCTGGCAAGGCGGCCTGGCCATACACGGAGCTATCATTGCCGGGCTGATCATCGTCTGGCTGTTTTCACGAAAAAAAGGCATCGACTTCTTAAAATTATCCGCTCTCTTAGCGCCGGGACTAGCCCTCGGCCAAGCTATCGGCCGCTGGGGAAATTATTTCAACCAAGAATTATTCGGCCGGCCGACAAGCTTACCTTGGGGCATACCGGTAAATATTCTGAATCGCCCGGCGGCTTATATCACTGATGCTTATTTCCACCCGACTTTTCTCTATGAAAGCTTAGGCTGCCTGATGATATTCTTAGTTCTCTTCTTCTTTAATGTCTGGGCCATAAGACAGGAAAGACTTTCAGGCTTATTCTATGCTTGGTTGCTCGGTCTTTATATGATATTATACTCTGTATTGAGGTTCTCATTAGAGTCCATCAAGATAGACACGACTCCTTATGTTCTCGGAATGCGCTGGCCTCAGATAATAAGCTTGGTTATCATTATCGGCGCCGTCTCATTAATATCAATCGCCTATGCCCGCTCCAAAAAAAAAATCTAAAAATAACCGCCAGCGCCTGTTAGTCTTATATTTCTTAGGCTTGCTTCTAGCCGTATCGACTGCTTTACCGGCCTATATCCAGTCTAATTTCCTGAGGCAATTCATCTCTCTCAATACCATTAGTCTTTTTCTAATAATCGCTAACATAGCGACCGTAGCCGCTATCCTGGTCTTTCCGAAATATATTAAGAAATTGACTAATTATTTCTTGACGAAGGTCGTTCTTGTCGTCTATGCCAGTTCTTTATTCGGATTGACTCTATCGACCAATGCTTCAACTGCTTTTATCTCTATCGTCCTTTTTTCAATCACCTCCAACCTCATATGGATAAATATGGATGTACTGATCGAAAGCTTCTCTTCTAATGCCTCGACTGGGAAGACACGAACGATTTATTTCACCTTCATAAACGCTGGCTGGATACTGTCCCCGATTATGACGACCTATCTTATCGGCAAGGGAGAATATGCCTTATCTTTCCTCATCGCTGGCCTTCTCGTCATTCCCTTCTTCCTGATTTTCTTATATCAGGCCAAAAATCTCAAGGACAATGTCAAATATCAGGAAGATGGGGTCGTAAAATCTTGCAAGAAAATCTGGAATAACAAAGATATGCGCGGCATATTCTTTGTCGCTTTCCTGCTCCAGTTATTCTATAGCACGGCCGTCATCTATCTGCCGATCTATCTTTTCCAAAATCTGAACATGGGCTGGGAAATGCTCGGTCCGATCTTTTCGGTCATGCTCATTCCTTTTCTAATCGTCGAGATACCGGCCGGAATAATCGCCGACAAGTATATCGGCGAAAAAGAAATGATGTCTGTTGGTTTCATTATCCTCATAATTGCCTTATTTCTTTTCTATTACATTAGCGTTCCTAGTTTCTGGCTATGGATGGCTGTGCTTTTCTTTTCTCGCATCGGCGCTGCCCTGGTTGAAGCGATGAGAGAGACTTATTTCTTTAAGACTGTCGGAGCTAAAGATGTCTCTTATATCAACATGTTCCGTATTACCACCCCTCTAGCTTATATAATTGGCCCAGGCATATCCATCTTAGTCTTCATGTTCTGGCCGCTAAATTACCTTTTTTTGGTGATGGCGATAATTATGCTCTTCGGGCTGGGCTTTTCCCTGTCTCTTAAGGACACTAAATAGAAAATCAGACCGATTGACTTTGAGCGGTTTTTTTTATAAGATATTCTAGCAGGCGGGTATCGTATAGTGGTTATTACCTAAGGTTTCCAACCTTATGAGAGGGGTCCGATTCCCCTTACCCGCTCCAATATGACTTATTTATTCTTCGTCCAGGGAGAAGGGCGCGGTCATCTGACCCAGGCGCTGGCCCTCAAAGCTAAATTAGAAGAAAGAGGCCACGAAATCTTGGCGGTAATAGCCGGACCGGATCCCGATTACGGGTTGCCGGCTTTTTTTGAAGAACAATTTTCAGGCAAGCTTATTCGAATCTCAAGCCCAAAATTTGTCAATAATAAGAGCGGCGGCGGAATAAACATGGCCGCTAGTATTCTTAGGTCCATCGGGCAACTTCATCGCTACTATCGATCCCTCAAACAAATAAAAAAAGTGGTACACGAAAAAAACCCAGAAGCTATTATTAATTTTTATGAACCTTTAGCTGGGCTGTACTCTCGCCTCTACCGCGATAGGCGCCCCTTTTTCTGCATCGCCCATCAGTACTTCGTTGAGCATGACATCTTTAAATTTCCGGCCAGCCGTTTCAGCGACCGTTTCGGATTCAAATTCTATAATCATTTGACAGCCCCCAGGCACAGCCAAAAAATAGCCTTATCGTTCACCGAAGAAAAGGATCTGAGTTATAAGCACTTATCCGTCTGTCCGCCGCTCATACGTCCGGACTTAAAAATATTAAAGCCAGCCAACGGAGGTTTTATTCTCACTTATTTCTTGAATGCCGGCTATAGCCAAGAAATAATAATCTGGAGCGAGAAAAACCCAAAAATAAAAATAGAGGCGTTTTGGAACAAGCCGGAGGCGGAAACCACCGTCCTGAGCGACAGTCTCGTATTCCATCATCTGCATGGAGAAAAATTCATGAGCTATCTAGCTAATTGCCGCGCCTACGCTAGCACGGCCGGATTCGATTCAATCGCCGAAGCCGCTTACCTGCAAAAAGATATCTTAATGGTTCCGACTAAAAATCATTTTGAACAAAAATGTAACGCTCACGACGCCCGCCGAGCAGGCATCGCGCTTACTTCTGAAAATTTCGATCTGTCGCTACTAGCAGACAAAGAAAAAACCCACTCTGGTTCGGCGCTAAAAACCTTCAAAGAGTGGGTTGATAATAATAATGACAAAATTCTAAAAATACTAGAAAGCTAATAACGATTCGATTAAATTGAATTGAAGAAACGTCGGGCTTACTCAAATAATCCTGCGGCAATCCGCCAATACTCCGGGTTGCCGTATTTTTTTTGGAAATACCACCATTCTACGCCCCAGATATAAGTGCGCCGAAAATCAAGATTAATCGCGTATTGCAGATTGGCCTTGAATTGATCCAGACTCATAGTATCATCAATCTCTTCCTTGGTCTGATCCATCATCTTGCCATGGGGGACCCAAGGCTCGGCCTGCAACTCCAAAACCATCAGGCGTTCTTTCGACAATCCCGCTAGCTTCGCCTTGACATCATAATAAAAGGTCGGAAACGGATATTTCATGAAGCCGAACGAAGAATTATAAACTATGCGATAGAGCGTGCTGCCGAAGATATCGCCTATCTTAGCTTGGCGATTCCAGAAACCTATCTCGCCTGACCCAGTAATGATAATTTGGCGGCTATCTAAGGATCTTACCAGCTCGAATTCCTGCTTGAGGAAATCCGGGTCTAATTCCGGACAGACTCCGAAAGTGCCCAAAAACGGCTCATTTTCGACCTGCCAATATTCAACACTGTCATCAGAACGATATCTTTCAACGATGGTTCTAATAGCCTTCATGGTCGCAACTTGTACGGCTACGTCATCACGATGATTAATCCAATCCGGATTATGACATTCGGGCCAGCGAGGAACGCGCCGACCGATGCTGATGATGAATTTCACTCCATGTTTTGTGCCCTCATCCAGGAGATAATCATACTTAGAAAAATCATAAACGCCCTCTTGGGCTTCAATCTCATCCCAATAAACTGGAATCCTGACATATTTTACCTTCAGCTCGTCGAGCATGGCCGTATAAGCTTCCTGCCAGTCTAACCCTAGGTCGCCGCAGAATTTTGTCGAGAAAGTCACTCCAAAAAAATCGGGGCGATGCTTCAAATCAATCTTCGCAGGATAATAGTCGGCAATCTTCAATAAATAAAAAGCTAAAGCGGCGACCAGGACTAAGCTCGCCAGCCAAATCTTGCGCCGGCGAAAATACCAGGCGACAAAAGCCTCCCTAAAGGCTCGATTACTCTCTTTGGCTGCGACAATCTTATCTAGGTCGGGGCTCACACCTTTTTTAATACTCTTAAAAGACATAATTAAAAAGTTATAAAATAAAGACCGACGGCCACGGAAGCGACGGCAGCCATCTTCTGCAAAAATATCTTCCAGGAAAAGGTTTCTTTCAACAAGCGCGGGGCGCTGAGAGCTAAAATAGTACTGATAACCAACAAGAACGCGTATTGCGCTCCTTGCAAGGCGTTGACGAGTACGACCGATCCTAGATAAATCGCATAATTCTGTAGAATAAATCCGGTGGCGCCTAAGGCCTGATTAAAAACGACTAAGAACTTATTCCGATTCGGACCAGACTTCTGCCATAAAGACTTAATCGCTCGCCGATCAACACGTCTAATCAAAAATAATAGGACAAAAAGAGCGGCCCCGAGCCTGGTCCAAATGAAGGCGCTGGCAAAAGGCTGGTAGGCATAAGCCTGCTTCGTGCTCAAAAAATAAACGGAATAGGCTAGGGCGGAAATAAGCGCTATACCCAATCCTCCGGACTTAATATCTTGAACTATACTGAATCTCCTAAGGACTCTCGCCAAATAACTGCGCGCGGTCGGCAAGAAGATTATGATCGCGACTCCGATGATTATGAAAAGCATCCCGAGCCATTGATTGATGGAAAAATGTTCCTTGAGGAATAAGAGCGAAAACAGGAGAGAAAATACAGGCGTCATTCCGCCGATAAAGACGAGAACGCGGGCGGCCTCGCCGCGGCGCAAAGCTTCATAGAGAGCCCACAAAGCGATCGCGAAAATAGCTCCGTTAAGAATATTAAAAATAAAAAGAGGCCAGCCCGGCCACTGCAAAAACCAAGGCGAAGCCAAAAGCATTAAGGCTCCGAGCAGACAGGCGGAAAAAGCGTAAGCCTTGCTGTTTTTTAAGACATTATCGACTAAAAACTTATCGAATAAATTAGCGACCGCTAACAGTAGATAGGCTGAAAGGGCTGCCGCAATCCAATTCATAGGGTATAGATTATTTCTGGCTTAATAATTTTTCAATGTTGTAAACGCCCATCTGTTCCGCATTAAGGAAACCATCGACGGCCGCACGCGCTAAGCGTCCAGAAGCTAAGAGATCAGGCAGCCACTCATCGACGTACTCCGGATCAAGGCTGTCAATTCCGGCCCCCATCGCCAAGAGCCATTCGCGATTCCAATCTTCTTGGCTGCCGACAGGAGTAGATATTATTATCGGCAATCCTAAAGCGCAGTAAAAAGAAAGCTCTGACGGCTTAGTCCAGAGTATCTCCGTCCGATGCAAACATTCATTGAATTTCTTAAAATACTCGATCTTATCGGAAGCAAAGATTATCTCTATTCCTTTTCCAATCCGCAAACCGCTCGCGGCCGCCGCCTTCTCAAAATAATCTTTAACTTCCGGCCTATTGCCCGCGACTAAATTCAAAGCAATCTTCCCTTCTCTTATCCCGAGCGCCAATTTCTTCATAATCAAAGCGCCAGTTTCTTTCTGAGCTCCCGCTCCACCGACAGCAAAAGTAATCGTAATCGGATGATTCTCTTTTTTCAAGGCGTCAGGAGCAACGGCCTTCAGGAGCGATTTATAATGGTCGCGATATACTCCGCCTTGGTCTAGCAAGGCCACGCGGTGCTCTAAATCATTAACCAATATCTCTTTCTCTGCACCGATATTCTCTTTAGGCAACGGAAAACCAGTAACAATAATATTCTGGGGTTTAACCCCATACATCAAGAATCTCTCTCTGACTTTTTCGCTCGGTACTAGAAATTTAGTCCGGCTCGTTTTCGGAGTAAGCGGCGCCCAGGCGCGAGAAGCATCGGTGTCGCAGATGATGCAATAGATATTACCCTTATAGCCATGGTACTCCGCGATATAGGCAGCCACAAAAAATGTAGTGACAAACGGCAAGGCTTCGCGATTCAATTCCTCGATCAAATTCTTTCCTAAACCCTTTTTAACGAAACGAAAAAAATATCTTTGCTGCGTAGTCGGCCGCGATAAATCACGGAAAGGATAAAGCGGACGAATCTTCTGAAAAGCATCCATGACCTCAAAAACAAGGTATCCAAAAAGAGGAATCTTCTTCAAGCGCGAGACCTTTTCATAAGAGCGCAAGCTCTTGATCCAATATTTTTCTTCCCAATCGGCTATTCCCGGATAATCATTGATAGTGATGATTTCTCCGGCGCTCATATCCATGAGCGGATAAGCCGCGCGCTGATGGCCGTACCCCATGTCGGCGGCGACGAGATTTATTTTTTTCATTGGCATATTTCAAAAATTCAGAAATATCGTCCTGAGCTATATTTCCCCTCTATTATAGCAGAATATTAATATTTTTTCTTCGCAAGATGATAATTTCCTTTTAATTGCAGATATTGATAGGCGTTAAGAGTCGAGATGGTCGCTTGGCCTATCGCCACGGTTATCTGCTTGGTTTCGCAATTAGTGACATCGCCGGCGGCATACAGGCCAGGAGTCCTAGTCTCGCCCTTCTCATTGATGATAATCTGATTCTTATCATTTCTGTCGACGAAGTCGGCCGCCAGGTCGGTGCTAGCGATGCGCCCGACTTCAATAAAGACTCCATCCGTCTTTACTTCTTCTTCTTTATTATCTTGAACGTTTAATATTCTTATCTTTTCAACTTTGCCGTCGCCTGATATCGCTTTTATTTCAGAATTAAAAAATATTTTTATATTCGGACGGCTATTCACTTCTTCTACTAAAGTTTCAAAAGCTTTGAAGCTTTCATTGCGATGAATAAGATAAACCTGAGAAGCGATTTTAGACATGATTTCGGCCGCATCTAGAGCCGCGTTCCCTCCTCCAACGACAGTCACGATTTTATTTCGAAAGAATGGCCCATCGCAATTAGCGCAATAAGAAACACCTTTGCCATTAAACTCAATTTCTCCCGGAACGGCTAAGCGACGCGGAGATAGCCCCATAGCGATTAATACGGTCTGGGATTCGAAAGAGTCTCGGCTAGTATAGACAACGAAGTTCCCATCTTCTTTACGCTCAATCTTCTTAACTTCTTCAATCTTCATTTCTGCCCCAGCGCCTACGGTCTGCTGCCTCATATTCTCGATCAACTCGAAACTACTGATTTTTGAGAAACCAGGATAATTCTCAATTTCGCTGGCCCAGACCATCTGGCCGCCAACTTCGGCTCCAATAATAAGAGTTTTCATCTCACGCCGAGCAGCATAGATTCCGGCGGTCATTCCGGCCGGCCCGGCACCAATAATAATCAAATCATACATAAAATTTAAGCTATGGAAATAAAAATTATATCTTAATTATATGGTTTTTATAACTTTTGTGCAAATGAAAAAATAGAGTGAAAAATTTTAAAAAATGACCATATAATTAATAATTTTAGCCAAAAAATTAAAGATTCCAACAGTTTGTGCACATTCTAAAAATATAATTATTTATTTAATATTAGCTAAATTATATAGGAAAGTCTACATAATTCTAGACTTATCGCTGTTCCCTGTTAATCAAATTGATATTATCTTTTATTAAACAAAAAAAGACCTCGCTTATACGAGATCTTCTTCTATTTGTGGACCATAAGGGACTTGAACCCTTGACCTCTTCCATGCCATGGAAGCGCTCTAGCCAACTGAGCTAATGGCCCTCTTTAGATTGTTCCTCAAGGAACATTTTCAGTAAAATTGTTCCTTGAGGAACAATTTAAGAAAAACACTGAAAAATAGGCAATATTTATATAATACTAGATTATAAATAAAAGTCAAGAAGGTAAAACTTAAATAAAAACCCAATAAAATTAAAAAGACCAGAATTATTCCCGGCCTTTTATAGATTTACTTGACTTCATACATTGATACTACATTTTAGACCATCAGTTATACCATTTCGGGTATTTTCATAAGTTCGCTATGATTTTTAAGAATATAATCTATAATCTCATCATAACCCTGTCCCAATCTTTCTTTTATATACACATTAATTGGATCAGCAGCGATGACTGACTTTTCTCGACATTTCACCGCTTCCTCAAAATCCTGTTTTTTAACACACTCAACCTTTAAGCTATCCAAATATTTGAAAGCTTCAAAAGCTTTTCCTAACTCATTTTCTGAATCTTTTAGCCACAGGCAAAGCACTCCGATGATCATAGAAACTTTTTTACAAAAAATTTCATGCTCTAAAAACGGTAAAAAGAAAAATTTCAAGAAATTTTTATCTATAGCCGAAATCTGGCAATAACTTACTTTCCCAGTATCTTTATGTCTAATTCTGTAACGGATTTTTACCCTTCCGCCTTCTTCTGAGACACGATAGATATCTCGAAAATAAATTTCTCTAATACCCTTCCTTGTTTCTACAATAAGTTTGAAACGCTGCGGATTGTCTAGAATATTAGAGGGATGACAATTCCTCAGAAGGCTTCTAAATTCTTCAAAGTCTTCTGGACCAAACAACAATACAAACACTACCGAACTTTTCACTGAGTTTTCCATGGCTTCTATTTTTTAAATTGTTAAATGACTGACAGACAAAATAACTAAATAACAATAAGCGAAGATACAGGAGGGAACTACCAAAATGTTCCTTAAGGAACATTTTCTAAAAATTAGGCTAGTCTTACTTAATATTTAGCTAACATTAAATAAAATATGTGTCCTCGCCCGGAGTCGAACCGGGATTTAGAACTTAGGAGATTCTCGTTCTATCCATTGAACTACAAGGACCTGTCAAGACGCTTTTATTCTATAACAATAATTTTGTTTTTACAATTAAATGATCATATTTTCTTTGACAAAGGAAGGGCATTAAATTACAATAAGCATAGGATCACTTCAGTTTACTATTATTTTAGCAAATTATATTTATTTTTTACTTAACATAAATAATATGTTTAGCAAAGACAATAAGTCAGAAAAATTTAAAGACGCCGAAACTATCATCGGCGCATCAATTAAAGTGAAAGGTAATTTCCAAGGGCAGGGAAACATCATTATCGAGGGGGCTTTAGAAGGATCCCTGAAGACGGCCTCAGATGTCTTTATCGGGCATCAGGCCAAAGTTGTGGCTAGCATCGAATCAAAAGGCGCGGTTATCAACGGGGAGGTCCGCGGCAATATCAAGGCTAAGGGTTATCTGTCTATTGGAGAAACCGCTAAAATCTTCGGCGATATCCAATACGGAGAGATATCGATAGATAAAGGCGCTTCCATCAATGGGCAATTAATAATGTTATCCGAGGAACATAAGCGTAACGAAAGAACTAAAGAAGAGACCGAAACCCCGTCTGAAAAATAGTTGAGAAAGAAAAACATTATGCATGTTTACGTTTACGACGACTATCTCAATAAAAGCAAATTCAATAGAACAATCAATCGGATGGAAATCCGGCTGACTGATTTGGGTTTAAACGGGAAAATCTTGCGCTTAGCCGGGATAAAGAATATCAAGGCCGCCATTCAGAATGAAATCAGAATAGGCGCGAAAACTATAGTCGCCGTCGGCAATAATCAGACGGTCAACAAGATTATCGGCGCTATCATCGATGACGATATCTACGGCGATTTTCAAAAGAAAACCCTTCTGGGCATAATACCGATAGGCGAAGATAATTCAATCGCCACCTCTTTCGGCATTAAGAATCCTGAAGATGCTTGCAATATATTATTAGCGCGCCGCGTCGAGAAGATAGATTTAGGCCTGGCTGGCAGCTATTATTTCTTGAATGAGGCCTCTATCCAAAGTCTGGGGACAAGGATAGATATAGGCGACTATTCTATAGAAACGATGGAGCGGGGAGAAATAAAGATAATAAACCTCTTGAAGGATAAGGATGAAGACATTAGATCAAATCCTCATGACGGCCTTCTAGATATCGTCATTAAGACAAAGAGGAAGGACCACACCTATCTTAACGCTAAAAACTTTAGGATTTCTAATCCGGACGAGAAGCTGATAGTCGATGGCGCTGTCGAAATAAATACTCCGACCGAAATCGGCATCCTGCGCGATCGGGTCAATATAATAGTAGGGAAAGACAGGCTGTTCGAATAATAAATTCAGGTAATAAAAAAGACCGACTTAAACGGGTAGGCAAGAAAATTTCTTTTAGGCACTTTCGAGCGTAAAGCCGGAAAAATCCTAACAAGAAAATCCCCATGCTTGTCGTGCCTGACCCGTTTAAAGCGGTCTTTTCTAAAACATGTCTTTTCTAAGCGACTTATTACTATATCACATAACAAAGGCGATGTCAATACTTTTATCCACACTTTAACCACAAAAAAACCCAAGATTTTTCTTGGATTTTTTATTTAATATCAGCTAAATACTATTAAACTTTAATAATTACGGGCAAGACCATGGGACGGCGCTGGGTAGTAACGAACAAAAATTGTCCAATTTCATTCCTGATCTTATTCTTAATATAGTCATCATCGGCTGCAGTCATCGGATTTTTGTCCTTGACTATCTTCTTAACCTTAGCCCTAGTCTTCTCGATTAAGTCGCGATTTTCTTTCATATGGACGAAACCACGAGAAATCAAATCGGGGTTGCCGATAATGGCGCCTGTCTTAGCATCGATAGTCGCGATGACGACAATCATGCCGTCATCAGCCATCATGCGCCGATCGCGTAGCACTATCTCAGAAACATCGCCGACACCCAAGCCATCGACCATAACATAATCAGTATTCATCTTTTCCTTGAGAACCAGCGGCTTGCGTCCTCTCTGAAATTTGATGACATTACCGTTATCAAGAACGAAAACTTGATCTTCACGGAAGCCTTCGCGTATAGCCAGCTTCTTAGCTTCCACCAACATATAATGATTAGCGTAAACCGGCAAGAAATAATCCGGCTTGATCTGCTTCAAGATATTCTTAATGTCTTCGGCATTAGCATGGCCGCCGGAATGGACATCCATAATACTGCTATGAATGACGTTATCGCTCAAGCGATAAACCTGGTCCTTAACTCTCTGGACAGACCGCTCATTTCCAGGAATAACTGAAGAGGAGAATACGACAACGTCAGATTTTTTAATCGATAAGTAGCGATGATTGCCGTTAACGATGCGAGAAAAGACAGCATTCGATTCGCCCTGCGCTCCGGTGCAGATAACTATAACCTGATTGTCAGGATATTTGCTGATATCTTCTACCGGAATAAGAATATTCTTATGAGCCGGTATGTAACCTAATTCTTGCGAAATACGCACATTCATTTTCATGCTATAGCCGTCGAGTGCGACTTTCTTGCCGATCTTTTCGGCATAGGCCAAGAGCTGAGTAATACGTTCCAACTGGGAAGAGAAGGTGCCGATAATGACACGGCCCTTCGCTTCGCTGATGAGCTTCTCAAGATTATTAAGAGTAACTTTAACCGGCACACGTTCAGCCGGATACGATACGCCCAAGCTTTCTAACATCAAAATCTTAGGAGACGGCAGCTGCGCCAAGTGAGTATAGCCGACGACCAGACCCTCCATCGGATCATTCTCCATGGTCCAATCACCCGGATGGATGACGGTACCGTGCGGAGTACTGATAATGACGCCGACCGCATCAATAACTGAATGCTCGACTTGAAAAAAGCTAATCTGGAACTTACCTAAAGCAATCTTCTGATTAACGGAGTTAACCGTAATAGTCTTGAGGTTCTTAGTCGTACCGCGCTTATAATCTTCTTGGCGATGCTTAATCATAGCTAACGTCAATTTCATACCGATGATCGGCGGATTCCCTAATTGTTCTAAGAGAATCGGAGCGGCCCCAATATGATCAAGGTGACCGTGACTGAAGATGACGCCGCGAATATTCTTTTCTTTGCCGCGCAAACAAGAAACGTTAGGAATAATATAATCGATGCCCGGCATGTCTTCTTCAGGAAACTGCAGGCCCATATCAAGGATGACAATATCATTATCATATTCGAAAACAGTGCAGTTGCGACCGACTTCTTCTTGCCCGCCGAGCGGATAAATCTTGAAGCTAGATTCGCTGCCGGCTGTTCTAATCTGGATAGGCGCGGCGGCTTTAGGCCGAGCCGGGAAAGGAGCTCTCGACTGAGACGAAAAATTATTTCTCGCCTGAGAAGACTGATTCGGTCTTGAGGGCGCAGAAAAATTTGGCCTAGGCTGAATCGGGGAGGCTGGCCGCTGTGGAGCGGAAACCGAAGCCGAAAAAGTCGGACGATGCAAAGGCAACTGAGCCGTCGGTCTAGCTTTAAAGGCTGGCCTAGGCGCTGGCGCTTGGCCTGATCTGGCGCGAACGCCATACGAGCCGGCATCATTTGCCGGCGGAGTTTTTTTAAAATTCATATTTAATTGAGTGGGGAACTATGCCCCTTAATAAGTCTAGTAATGTAAATGCAAGCTATCCGGAGAGGACGCTTACCAATTCATCTTTTTATCAGTTTTAAGATACCAGTCGCTAACGCCATTGAGGCGGTCGGCCGGCTCGATGATGGCTGTGCCGGTAAAACCCATGAGCTGATGCTCTTGGACATAGGTATATGTCGGAGAATATAGGAATATGACCGGCAGGTCATTAGTTATGATCTCTTGAAATTTCTTATATCTAACGATACGTTCCTGAACATCGGTAATGGTCCGGCCTTCTACCAGAAGCCGATCCGCTTCGGTATTGCTATAAGCGGCTAAGTTCAAACCCTTGACGCCAATCTGACTGGAATGCCAGAAAGCATAAACATCAGGATCGCCGCCGACTGATTGGCCATAAAGTAAAATTTCGAAATCGCGCTCTTTAACAACATTCACTACTTGCTCGCCAGAAACCGTTCGAATAGTTATCTTCACTCCAGCTTTTTCCCAATCAGCCTTAATCTTCTCAGCGACAGCAATATTAGATCCAGAGTCGACGACAGTGAGCACCGCGGTCAGTGGCTTGTTCTTAATGGTCGCTGCTGCCGTTTCCGGAGAATAACTATATTTAGTTATCGCCTCGTTATAGGCGAAATTTCCGGACAAGATTGGACCATCGGCTCGCTGATAAACTCCAGCAAAAATATCATTGATAATACTATCCTTATCTAATGCGGAAGCGAGCGCGATGCGCGTCTCCTTATCCGACAAAGCTTTATTTTTATTATTATTGAAGAACAAGGAAACTATCTGAGGCCGGACTAATTCATGGAAGTTCAAAGAATCCTGGGCTAATAATTCCTTACGATCCACAAAGGGAAGATAATTTAAACCAGCAACTTGATTATCATTCAAGGCTTTGACCGCTTCCAGATAATCGACAAAGAACTTAAAAGTCATATCCGTTATATACGGCTTCTGGCCATAATATGTTTTATTCGCCGTCAGGCGATATTCTTTCAATTCGCCGTTCTTATTCTTAACCAAGGACTTGAACTGATAAGGGCCTGAGCCTATCGGCTTCATATTAAGATCAGCTAAAGCGGCCGAATCAGGATTAATGCTTTCCCAAAGATTCTTTGGCAAGATGCCGAAAGTCAGCATCTCCTTGAAAGGCGCATAGGCATCAGACAAAGAGAACTTAATCGTCTGCTCATCTACTTTCTCCGCATTAACGTTAGCCAGGGCAGACCGGAGAGGCGAACGATAGGACGGATCCTTAATTAAATTCAAAGTGAATAAAACGTCATCGACAGCCAGATCAGCGCCATTATGCCATTTAACGCCAGTCTTTATCTTGATAGTATATTCTTTTCCATCAGCGCTCACATCGACAGCTTCGGCTAAATCAGCTTCTAAATTACCATTCTGATCATACTTGAACAAACTTGAATAAATCAGGCGGCTCAAATCGCTATCGATATCCCGATTAACAGCATAAATAGGGTTGATAGTCTTCGGATAACCGACAACTCCCTCGACATATTCGCCGCCGACAGCGGGCAGATATGTCAGATGCTTCTTGATGAAGACTACACCTAAGTAGATGGCATTCGCCAATATAACTAGAGCGCAGATTTTCACTATCAAGAATTCGCGCGGATTGAGGAATTTCTTGATATGCTTTATCTGATCACTAGTCGGAATCTTGCGTGGCGACAGGGAATAGACTAATTTCTTGTCTATATCTTCCTGGCTGACCGGAGTCTTTTTCAGAAAACCAAAAAAAGACCAGGTCGCCCTTGCCCGTCGGAAGTTCGATGTGATTTTATTTTTGAATGAATCCACAAATCTTATGTTTCTATAAGATAAAGGCGCCTAAAGATAAGAGTATGAAGATTGCGGCTAAAACTATAGTCGCAATAAAGAGTTTTTTTTCTAAGCCGCGTTTCGTCATATAGACGCCGCCAGTTCCGCCGAAGACTCCGCCTAAACCAGTGCCCCTATTCTGTAAGAGAATAGCGACCATCAGTAATATGGAAACGACGATTTGAGCTATTTTAATCCCAAACATCATATTATTTCTTTATTCTAGCGATCAAAGCCGCTAATGCTTCCTTATTGTTAACCGCTAAATCAGCTAAGATCTTGCGATCAACTTCAATCTTATTTTCTTTTAATAGGCCGATGAATCTGGAATAGGAAAGATCATGTTCGCGAACGAAAGCGTTGATCTTGATTTGCCAAAGGCCGCGCATATCTCTCTTTTTCTTGCGGCGGTCAACATAAGCATGAGCCCCAGCTTTAGTCAGAGCGGTCTTAGCGACTTTTATCAGATTTTTGCGTCCCCATTTAAAGCCTTTAACTGCTTTATGCAGTTTCCGTCTCTTTTTAACATGGGTCATTCCGCGTTTTACTCTAGGCATATGTTCAATTGCAAATTATAAATAAGATCTATTTGTAAGGGGTCAAAGTCTTTACAGTCTTGACGAAACATTTATTGACGGAAAGATCCTTGCGCTTACTGCGAGTAGTGTTTCCGGTTTCACGCGCGTTAAAATGATCTTGGCCTTGCTTGCGCTGAGTCAGATTATCTTTTCCAGTTCTCTTAAAGCGTTTAACAGTCGCTTTGTGGGTTTTAATTTTTGGCATATATTTCCAGATTAAAAAAACAGGCAGATACCTGATTTAACGGTTATTACTTTTTATTTATCAATATAATAGTAAATCTTCCACCCTGATTTGTCAAGGGTTGTTCTATTTCCACCGGGACTTCCGGCTTAGCCTGTAATTTAGCGACAAATCCCTTAATTATTTCGGCGGCCTTCTGGGGATATTGGCGCTCTCTGCCTCTTAAGATAAGTTCTACTTTAAGCTTATTATCTTTAGATAAGAATTTCTCGGCTTGAGCGACCCTCATATCCAAATCATGGTCGCTGATCCGGAAAGACAGACGGATATTCTTAGTTTCCGTCTTTTTCTGCTGCATTTTCTGCTTATGGGCCATTTTTTCCCGCTCATACTTCAATTGGCCAAGATTAACAATCTTGACTACCGGGGGATTAGCCTTAGGATTAACCTCTACCAGGTCGAAACCAGCTTCTTGCGCTCTTTGCATAGCCTCTTCTGTGGACATCTTGCCCAGGGCTTCATTATTTTCATCAATCACAAATACTTCAGGCACCTTGATTTGGGCATTGGCCGAAAAACTGGGAACTTCTTTTCTCTCAACTCGATGGAATTTAATGCGCATGGTTTTATTTGTTCGTCTTTTTAACTAAATTTAATACTATATTTATATCGCAAAATCCGCTAAAAGTCAAACAAAAATGGGTTATAGACAGCGGGGCTTGACATCGATATTTAATTAGTATAAAATAAGGTTATTAAAAATAAAACAGAATATTAAAAGAAAAACAAGATATGTTTTATATCTCTGTTTTTTTCTGTCTATTTCGGAACCTTAAAAACTGTATAATAAACAATCATGGTGATGGTTTAGATTTTGGTGCTAATTAGCATCAATTCAACAAAAAAAATTTTATCCGTTTCTAAAACGGAATCATATACGAAAACGCAAGTTTTCAATTAGAGTCAATCAAATTTTTAGAGAGTTTGATCCTGGCTCAGGATGAACGCTGGCGGCGTGTCTAAGGCATGCAAGTCGAATGTCTGTAGCAATACAGGCATGGCAAACGGGAGAGTAACA